>OIXS01000155.1_pt1 | contig 44980 bp, 41 predicted proteins | sample 1587841 | NCBI WGS metagenome assembly OIXS01 (sample SAMN03283254) | human gut metagenome | biome: human-associated habitat; material: feces | host: Homo sapiens | place: USA | collected 2013
TCATCTCTTTTTTATTTTTTCTTTTTTCAGTCTCACATCATTGACAAATGTACAAGATAATTTTAATTTTGTAACTCTTTGTAATTGACCGCATGGATTACAGTGTGGTATAATCATTTTGGTATATTTGTTTAAAGGAGGAATTGTTTTGACTGAAGCAAAAGCAATGGCATATGTGAATATGTACGGCGTTTTGGCAACACTTGAAAATCTTTGTGAAATAGACGATGAAGCTAAGGCTGTTCTTGCCGGGCTTAAATCGCCGGTTTCTCTTTGTTTTGATGTTGCAAACGGCCCGTGCGGCACGTTCCATTTTACAAAAAGCGGCTGTAAATTCAGGGAGGGTTCCGCAGGCTGCACCTGCAAGATGAATTTTGCCTCTCCCGAAAAATTTAATGCGCTTATAAGTGATTCCAAGCCCGGCGTTCCGGTAAAGGGCGTAGTTCAGGTGCTGTCTTTCCTGCTCGGCCCGTTCACCAAGCTTACAGACAGGCTTACAAAGCTTCTTATGCCAAGTGACGAGGATATGAAGGATAAGGCGTTCTTTGAAGAATCCACAATCCTTACTTTTTATACCATAGCCGGCGCCATCTCCGCGCTTGCAAATTCGGATTCTATCTCCATGTTCACGGCAAAAAGCACGGTAGACGGCGTTGTTTCCATGGGTATAAAGGATAAATGCTATGCGGCGATTCAGGTGAAGAACCATCATTTCACCACGATCAAGGAAAAGCCCAAGAACCCCAGAGCCGTTATGGAGTTTGCGGATATCGAGCTTGCGCACGGCCTGTTTAACGGTACCGCTTCCACCATTGCGGAGCTCTGCGAGGGCAATATCTATATGGCGGGTATGATCTCCATGGTGGATAATCTGAACAGGATCTTAGACAGAGTTGCCGTTTATCTCGGCTGATAAGGAGGATATTTGTAGTTATGAGTAAATTTCCCGAATATAAACACGAAAAGAGCCAGGAGTGGTTTAAAAGAGCGCTTGCGGCGATCCCCTCCGGCGTATACGGTCACCTCGGCCCCAGTGAAGGTCTGTTCCTGCCCATCACAAAGTGGCCTCTTATGAGCGACCATGCAAAAGGCACCTATTTCTGGGATGTGGACGGCAATAAATATCTTGATTTTATGTGTGCTTACGGCCCCAACGTACTCGGTTATTGCGATGATGACGTAGACGCTGCCGCCATAGAGCAGTTAAGGCGCGGCAACTGCACAACTTCGCCGTCCTATAAGATGGTTGAGTGCGCGGAGCTTCTTAAAGACACTGTTGCCTGCGCGGATTGGGCTTTCTTTATGAAAAACGGCTCCGACGCCACAACCTTCTCCGTTATGTGCGCAAGGGCGCATACGGGCAAGAAAAAAATGTTTTTCCTTCAGGGCTATTACCACGGCGATTTCCAGTGGGCGCAGAAAGTGGATTACCCCGGTATCCTGCCGGAGGAGGTTGCAAATAACGTCGTTATCCCCTGGTTTGATCTTGACGCGCTCCAGCAGGCTTATGACGAATGCGGCGGCGATGTTGCCGGCCTGATCGCACAACCCTATGACCACGGTAATTTTAAGGATAATGAGTGCGCCACCAAGGATTATTGGCAGGCGGTGCGCAAGTTCTGCGATGAGCATGGTATGGTGCTTATTTTTGACGATGTGCGCACAGGCTTTAGGCTCGATCTTGCCGGCTCAGACCATTATTACGGCATAAAAGCAGACCTGATCTGCTTCTGTAAAGCGCTTGCAAACGGATATAACATGTCGGCAGTATGCGGCGGCGAGCATATGAAATCAACGGCTTCATCGGTAACGTATACAGGTTCTTACTGGATGAGCGCGGAGCCGTTTGCAGCCTGCCTTGTGTGCATAGATAAGATGAAAAAGCTGGATATTCCCACAATGTTCAGAAAGCTCGGCACGGAGCTTACGCAGGGCTTTACAAAGGCGGCGGAAGAGCACGGCTTTAATCTTGTGGTTTCCGGCGAGCCTGCATTGTTCTATCTCAGGATCGCGAATGACGACAGCCTGATGCTCCATCAGGAATGGATCGCCGAATGCGTTTCGAGGGGACTGTTCCTTGCTTCTCACCATAATCATTTCATCAACGCGGCGGTTACGCAGGATGATATCAAGCTTGCGGTTGACATTGCCGAGGATGCTTTCGGCGTAGTTGCCAAAAGGCATCCGGAGATCGAAGGGCTGAAATAATCGTTTCTATAAAGATTATTTATTTAAGGAGGAAAATTTATGCCAGCAAATTATAAGCCATTTGATAAGGAAGAATGGCTCCGCCTGGAAAAGAAGGCGGATCAGTTAAGGCGCCTCACCGTGCAAACAACGGTTTGGGGCGGTTCCGGGCACATAGGCGGCGCCATGAGCGCAATGGACGCTATGACGATCCTTTACCACCGCTTTATGAAGCTTGACGTCAATAACCCCGAGATGGAGGACAGAGACCGTTTCGTTCTCTCAAAAGGGCATGCCGCAGTTGGGTACGGCCCCGTTATCTGCGATTACGGGTTTATGGACGTTGAGGGGCTTCATAACTTTAACCTTACGGGTTCGCTTTTCGGTATGCACCTGGACTGCAATAAGATCAAGGGCGTGGACTGCTCCAGCGGTTCGCTCGGTCACGGGCTTTCGCTTGCCTGCGGTTTTGCGCTTGCCGGCAGGGTAAAGGGCATCGATTATATGAATTACGTTATCACCGGCGACGGCGAATTAAATGAAGGCTCCAACTGGGAGGCTGCCATGACCGCCGCGCAGTTCAAGCTTTCAAACGTTGTTGTGCTTGTTGATAACAATAAGTGCATGATAGACGGCAGAGTTGACGACGAGATGAAGGTCGAGCCGCTCGATAAGAAATTTGACGCTTTCGGCTTTATCGTTGAGCGCATAGACGGCCAGAATATGAAAGAGCTTAACGGCGCAATCGAAAACGCCGTCAACAACCATAAAAACGGCGGCGATAAACCGTATTGCATCATTATGGATACAGTTAAAGGCGCCGGCATAGATTTTATGGAGGACGATTATCATTGGCATTACGGTGCGCTTGACGATGAAAAGACCAAAAAATGCTATGACAGTCTTGATAAATATTACGCGGCGCGTGTTGCCCGCGCTGAAAAGGAGGCGTAAGCTATGGCAAGCGGAATGACTTATACAATGACTGAAACCACGCAGCTTTCCACAGCTGAATATTACGGCCGCGCACTGTGCGAGCTCGGCGCTGAGCATGAGGACGTCGTCGCGCTTACGGCGGACCTTGCCAAGTCAACCAAGATCGGTATGTTCGGTGAAAAATTCCCGGATAGATTTTTCAATGTAGGTATAGCAGAGCAAAATATGTTCGGCGTTGCGGCAGGCATGGCCAAAAACGGACTGATCCCGTTCGCTTCAACCTTTGCTATCTTTACCGCGGCGCGTTCGCTGGATCAGATACATACGGATATCTGCTATCAGAATGTTCCCGTTAAGATCATAGCTACCCATGCCGGAACATCTTTCGGTCAGGCGGGTTCTACCCATCACGCCCTTATTGATATGGCGTGCATGAGGAGCCTTCCGCATATGACGGTCATCTGCCCGTGTGACGGTGTGGAAACATATCATGCCGTTAAAAAGGCGTATGCATATCCCGGCCCCGTTTATATCAGGATCAACCGCGGCTTCGACCAGATCATCTATAAAAATATAGAGGACTGCGATTTTGAAGTCGGCAAGGCAAAGGTCATGAACGAGGGTACGGATATTACGGTCATCGCCTGCGGTTCCTGCGTTTACCAGGCGCTTCAGGCTGCGCAGATGGCGGATGCGGACGCGGGCATCAAGGTTCGCGTGCTCAATATGCACACAATCAAGCCCATTGATGAAGAGGCTGTTCTCTCCGCCGTTATGGATACAAGAAGAATTATTACCGTTGAGGATCATACCGTTATGGGCGGTCTCGGCTCCGCCGTTGCGGATGTTGTTGCAAAGAGCGGCAAGGCTTGTGCGTTCAAAACGCTCGGCCATCAGGACGCTTTCTCAACCATCGGCCTGCAGGAAGATCTTATGTCCATCGCCAAGATAGACGCAAACGGCATCGCAGAAGCTATTGCCGAAGTAATGCATCAGGATTTTGAAGCGGACGACGCTTGGGACGATGAGTTCTAAACCCGCACCCGCAGATGATCTTATATTGAAAGGAATGTGTTATTTATGGCAAGCGATGTAACCCGTTATACAAATAAAGTGTTTATGGCGGCAGCGCTGCCGCTTATGAAAACGATAGCCACAGATGTGCCTGAGCTTGCAAAGAAGTTTGAGGGCGTGGACGCTGTTTATCAGGTCTCCGCCATGGCAAACGCGCAGGATAAGGAAGCTGTTCATTTCATTGTGGAAAACGGCGAATGGTCCTGCAAGCTCGGCGAGTATTTCGGGCAGAAAAAAATAGACGCGGAGCTTCAGTTCTCCTCCATGGAAAAAATGAACGCGTTTATGAAGGGCGATATGTCCAAACTGCCCAAAATGAAGATCAAATCGTTTTCTAAATTCTTAAAGTTTATGGCGGTCCTCCTTAAAATGAGCAGCCTGCTCGGCATAAGCGAACCGCCGGAGGACGATACTCTTGCCCTTTTGCTGTGCAAGCTGTATTTCTACCTGCTTTCAAGCGGTATCAGCCAGCTCAATAAAATGGGGCATCCGGAGATACATGAGTGGACCTCAAAAAGCCCGGACCGCGTATATCAGTGGGCGATCGAGGGCCATCCGGAATGTACGGCTTATCTGCGCATCAAAGCGGGCAAATCCCGCGCCGGCAGAGGAGAGTATAAACGCTCCAAGCCGTTCTTCTGTATGAAGTTTGACACCCCGCAGCACGCGCTTATGATCCTGCTCGGCACCGGTGATATGCTTCAGATGGTAAAAGATAAGCAGCTCATTATGGAGGGCGCGCCGGAATTCGGCGCCATGATCGGCAACTATATGATGGTTGTCGGCGCTCTTGCTAAATGATCTGCAAATACGGTTAAATTCAGGGGCTGCGGTTTCGCAGCCCCGTTCATTTTGCTTTTTATTCTATAATTTGAGATAGAAATGTTCGCAATTTTAAGTCAGATCCCGAATGCATTGGCGTATTTCAGTTCGCCGTTTAAGGGCGCGGCGTCGTCTGTAAGTTTGATCGCCATAAAATTCTCTGCCGGGATCCCGGCAGGCGTGGCGGCGCCGTATCTCTCTGCGGGTACAAACCCGAATCGCGGATAGTATTTTTCACTGCCCAAAACAAAAATGTATTCCCACCCGAGTTCTCTTGCCCTTTTTACGGATTCGTTTATCAGCGCCGTGCCGACGCCCTGCCGCTGATATTCGGGCGCAACGGAAAGCGGAGCAAGAACCGGTACGTCCTTTTTGCCGATTTTTGCTTTTGAATACAGAATATGCCCTGCGATATCGCCGTTTATTTCTGCAAGCAGGGTAAGCTCCGGCACAAAAGCCTCGCTTTTTCTGATTGCCTGCGCCAGATCCTGCTCATTGCCGTCTCTGTGTTCAGCGGTTTCAAATGCTTTTTTGATCAGTTGATAGATCTTTTCGTAATCCGCTTTGCTTTCCTTGCGTATTATCATTTTATTAACCTCCGAAATTTTGAGTGTGTACTTTATTTTACCACAGTTTTGGAAAAAGGAAAGAATATAATATCGGCAGTAAGAAAATCGATGCTTTGCATAAATTTAATATTTATGGATATTGATTTTCTTTGATTTGCTGATATAATATCATTGATAACAAACTATAGGCGATAAAGAGGATAATCATTATGGGTAAATACAGAAGAAAAACAAAGATAATCTGCACGATAGGGCCTGCATCCTGCGATAAGGATGTTATTGAAAAGCTTGTGCTCGGCGGCATGGACGTTGCAAGGTTCAATTTTTCCCACGGCGATTACGATGCGTTTGAAAAATGGTTTTCAAACATTGCCGAAGTCAGGGAAAAACTGGGTATTCCCGTTGCAACCCTGCTTGATACAAAAGGCCCGGAGATCCGTATTGGCACTCTTGAAAACGAAAACGGCGTTGTGCTTAAAAGAGGGCAGACCTTTACGCTTACAACAGATGAGATAAACGGCAATAACGAGCGCTGCTCCGTATCTTTCAAAGGCTTGCCCAAGGAAGTCAAAAAGGGCAGCAGGATCCTTATAGATGACGGACTTATCGCGCTTGAGGTGCAGGAGATCAAGAATAACGATATGATCTGCACCGTGGTGGACGGCGGTGTGGTTACAGATCATAAGGGCGTAAATGTGCCCAATGTTTCGCTCTCGCTGCCCTATCTTTCGGATAAGGATATGCAGGATCTCAATTTCGGCGCGCAGATGGGCTTTGATTTTATAGCCGCCTCGTTTTGCCGCACAGGCGCGGATATTGCTTATCTGCGCAATTTCTGCCATGCGCTCGGGTGGAACGATGTTCGTATCATCGCCAAGATCGAAAACGGCGAAGGTGTTGAAAATATAGATGATATTATCCGTGAGGCAGACGGTATCATGGTCGCCCGCGGCGATATGGGCGTTGAAATCCCGTTTGAAAAGATCCCCTCGCTCCAGAAAATGATCATCGAAAAGGTGTTTGCTGCCGGTAAGATCGTTGTTACCGCTACGCAGATGCTTGATTCCATGATAAAAAATCCGCGCCCCACCAGGGCGGAGATAACAGATGTTGCAAACGCGATCTATGACGGCACTTCCGCCCTTATGCTCTCAGGTGAAACGGCAATGGGCGCCCACCCTGTAGAAGCCGTCAAAACCATGGCGCTCATAGCTCAAACAACGGAGCAGGATATAAATTATATTGAAAGATTTGAAAAATTTGCGCAAAGGCATCTTTCCGGCGATATAACCTCGGCGATCTCGCATGCAACCGTTACAACGGCGCACGATCTTAACGCCGCCGCCATAATCACGGTTACAAAAAGCGGCAACACGGCAAGGCAGATCTCTAAGTACAGACCGCACTGCCTGATCATTTCCGCCACAACAAGCGAAAAGGTGCGCCGCCAAAACAATCTTTCCTGGGGCGTGCTCCCCGTTATGTGCGAGGAGAAGTCAAATACGGACGAATTGTTTGAACATGCGGTAGAAGTCGCAAAAAAGACAGGCTATATCAAAAAAGGGGATATTGTTGTAATAACCGCCGGTATCCCGCTCGGCCAGAGCGGCACCACCAATATGCTGAAGGTGGATGTTGTTGATTAAAGAGGTTTATGAATGAATAAAAAGATCGTTAAGCTGGTTATCGCGTGCGTTGTTGTGGTGGCGCTCATAGCGGCAGGCGCCTTTATTTACACACGCATATCAAGGGATATAAACGGCACGGAGACCGGGGAAGTCAAGGAATATACCCTGATTATTGAACCGCAGGATTTTCAGTATGAGATATCCAAAATGCTCAGTAATAACGATATCGTTGTGGATGATTCTATCTGGGCTATGTGGATGGACAGCCATTACCCGGATTTCACTTATCTAAACGGTGAATATTATTTAAATTCGCATATGAGCTATGAGGAGCTTGCACAGAAGCTTCAGAATCCGGATATAAGCCATCAGATCGTATCCGTGGCAATACCGGAGGGTTATAATGTTTTTGACATTGCCGAAACGCTGGAGGAAAACGGCATCTGCACAAAAGAGGATTTTTATGCCGCCGTTTCCACAACGCAGGGCTATGATTATGAATGGTTGGCGGATTTTCCGCAGGACAGGGAGAATATCGGCTTTGTTTTGGAGGGCTTTTTGTTCCCCGCAACCTATGACCTTGCCATGAACAGCGACGCAGCCGTTGTGGTAGATACGATGCTTTCTGCGTTTGACGACCGCCTGAGCGACGATATGCTCGCTTACTGCGAACAGAATGATATGACGCTTTATGATTTTATAACCCTTTGCTCCATCGTGCAGGAGGAGGCGCTTACGGACAGCAGCGCGCAGAATATTGCCTCCGTGCTCATCAACAGGCTTAACAGCGGCACGCGCCTGCAGTGCGATGTGACGTATTATTATGCTAAAAATCTGCTGGATTACGGCTTTTCGCGCGATACGTATGATTCGTATTATACCTACAGGTGCCCTGCGCTTCCGAGCGGCCCTATCGCAAATTCCGGCATGAATATCATAGAAGCCGTTATAGATCACCCGGATACCGATTATATGTTTTTCTTTTCCGATCTGAACGGCGATTTCCATTTTGCCGAGACCGGCGAGGAGTTTGAACGGCTTAAGGAGCAGTATCCGTGGCAGTAACGGAAAGTTGGAGGTTATCTGATGTCTAAATGGGACAGAGATTATCTTGCTCTTTGCAGCAGGATCTTAAACGAGGGTACGGAAGTTGTGAACAGAACGGGCGTAAATTCGATCAAAGTGCCCGCCCACCATTTTCATTTTGATCTTGAAGAAGAATTTCCGATATTGACAACCAAGCAGCTTTTTATAAGGCAGGCTGTTATCGAGATGCTGTGGATATATCAGGCGCAGTCAAATGACGTAAGATGGCTTCAGCAGCGTGATGTTAAGATTTGGGATGAGTGGGAGATAGACGAAAACGGCTATTGGAACGCCACCCAGCTTTTGCCGGATGAAAACGGCAACCTTGTTAAACAGCAGGTGCATAAATTCTTCGGCAGGGAATTTGCCCATACCATCGGCACGGCTTACGGCTATATCGTGAATAAATTCAAAATGACGCAGGAGCTTGTTGATAAGATCCAAAACCACCCGGAGGACCGCCGTATGGTCATGACGCTCTGGCAAAACGATTATCTGGATACCGCCGTTTTGCCAAGCTGTGTTTGGAGCAGTGAGTGGGATGTTACAAACGGCAGGCTAAACTGCTGGGTGCACCAGCGTTCCTGCGATGTTCCGCTCGGTCTGCCGTTTAACGTTACGCAGTATGCCGTTTTGCTTTCCATGCTTGCGCATGTTTCGGGATTAAAGCCCGGCACGATCGACTGGAGCATTAAAGACGCGCATATCTATGTAAATCAAGTGGAGGGCATCAAAGAGCAGCTTTCCCGCCTCGAGAAGCAGGGCGATCTCCCTGCGCCAAAGCTTTGGCTCAATCCCGAAGTAAAGGACTTTTTTGCGTTTGACAACAGCCGCGATATAAAGGATATAAAATTGATAGATTATAAGCATATGGGCAAGATCACTTTCCCGATCGCGCAGTAAAGGCGGTAATTATGAGCATTTCACTTATACTTTCCGTTGGCAGGAATCATGAGATCGGCAAAGGAAATGAGCTGATCTGGCATTTCCACTCGGATATGAGATTCTTCCGCGAAACAACTACCGGCAATACCGTTATCATGGGCAGAAAAACGTTTGAATCTCTGCCCAAGGTGCTGCCGAACAGACGAAATATCGTCATCTCAACGGATAAAGACCTTAAAATTGACGGCGCAGAGGTCGTCCACAGCGTTGAAGAGGCGCTTAAAGCCGCAGAAAACGATGATATTTTCGTTATAGGCGGCGGGCGGATCTACTCCCAGTTTCTGCCCCTTGCGGATAAGATCTATTTAACGGAGATCGACGACGAGTGCAGCGGCGCCGATACATTTTTCGAGGGCTTTGACAGCTCACATTACACACGCACGGTGCTTGGCGAAAACGAGGAAAACGGCATTGCCTTTACTCACGTTCTTTACACAAAAAAATAATTTTTTGTTGACAAAGCCGTTCGCTTGTGTTACTATATTTGCACAACAAAGAAGAACACGTATCCCGTTCTCCCCTTCAGCGCAGGCAAAAAGGGCAATATTCCTGATTTTTAATATACAAGGGTATTGAAGCGCGGGCATTTGTGTTCGCGCTTTTAATTATTTTAAAGAGGTGTTATTTATCAGCAAAGATATCCCCCAGCTCAACTCGGAGATCAGAGATAAGGAACTGCGTGTTATCACGGCAGACGGTCAGCAGCTTGGCATAATGAGCGCCAAAGAAGCGCTTCATGAGGCCGAGATCAGAGGGCAGGATCTTGTTAAGATCGCGCCGCAGGCAAAGCCGCCCGTTGTTAAGATCATGGATTACAGCAAATTCCGTTATGAGCAGGCGAAACGCGAAAAGGAAAACCGTAAAAAGCAAAAGACGGTTGACACAAAAGAGATCCGCCTTTCTCTTAATATCGATATCGGCGATTTCAATACCAAGGTCAACCAGGCAAAGAAATTCCTTGATAAGGGCGATAAGCTTAAGGTTTCTTTACGCCTTCGCGGCAGGGAGATGGCTCATTCAGACCTGGGCGTTGCCAATATGGAAAGATTTGCACAGGCTCTCGGCGAGGAGATCAATGTTGATAAAGCCCCTAAGCTCGAGGGCAGGCAGATACTGATGTTCCTGTCTAAAAAAGCTGCAAAATAATAAAACTATATGAACCGGAGGAATAAATTATGCCAAAAATCAAAACTCACAGCGGCGCTAAAAAGCGTTTCAAAACCACAAAAAGCGGCAAGGTAAAGCGCGCTCATGCCTATACCTCTCATATCCTTACAAAGAAAACGACGAAGCGCAAAAGAAATCTGCGCAAAACTACCGTTGGCGACGTAACCAACCAGAAGCAGATGAAAAGGCTTGTTCCTTACAAATAAGCCGCTCACGCCTGCAAAAGCATAAATAATAACACGAATTTTCATTGTAATCGGAGGTAAATCATTATGGCAAGAATCAAAGGCGCTATGGCCACACGTAAAAGAAGAAAAAAAGTATTAAAAGCAGCAAAAGGCTATTACGGCAGTAAGCACCGCCTTTTCAAAACAGCTAAGCAGGCTGTTATGAAGAGCGGCCAGTACGCATATATCGGCAGAAAGCAGAAGAAAAGAGATTTCCGCAGAATGTGGATCGCAAGAATTTCCGCTGCCTGCAAAGCAAACGGCACAAATTACTCAACCTTTATGAACGGCCTCAAGAAAGCAGGCATTGATCTCAACAGAAAGATGCTTGCAGAGATCGCAGCAACCGACGCAGCTGCTTTCACTTCCCTTGTTGAATCCGCTAAGGCTGCTCTTTAATTTAAATATGCAGGATTTAATCCCCACAGGTCTTGCCTGCGGGGATTTTTGTGCGTAAATTTGTGCTTTGTAACAAATTTATTAAAATATTTCTTATTTTTGATTTTTGTGTTGCACTTTTTTGCATAATAATGTATTATAATTTATATCTTAAAGTTAGATATTAAATATTATAACTAAAACAGTTACAATGTGGTTTTGTTAAACGTAATTTTTTATTAGCCGTGGGGATTCGGTATGGAGAAAATCACAAGCAGATCAAATCATTTCATAAAGCATATCAAAAAGCTTTTCACCTCTCATAAAGAGCGCGCGCAGAACGCGCAGTTCGCGCTGGAGGGTGCAAGGCTTTGTTTTGATGCGCTTTATTCGGATTGCAGCTGTGAAACGCTGCTTCTGACTGAATCAGCTATGCAAAAATATCCTGAAAAGTGCGAAGCGCTGATCAGCGGCTTCGGGCAGGCGCTGCTGATAACAGATCAGCTTTCCGAATACCTTGCCGAAACCGTGAATCCGCAGGGCGTTTTTGCAGTGTGCGGCATGCGTAAAAATCATTTTTATCCGCAAATCGGCAAAAAATATATAGCGCTTGACAGGATTCAGGATCCCGCAAACCTCGGCGCCGTTATCAGAACGGCGGAGGCGCTCGGTATAGACGGCGCCGTTTTGGGCGGCTGCTGTGATCTTTACAATCCGAAAGTGCTTCGCGCCTCCATGGGCGGTGCGCTCAGGCTGCCTGTTTTTACGTGTACCGATCTTACGCCGCATATAAATGAGCTGAATTCGCAAGGCTTTAAAACGTATGCCGCCGTGCCGGATGCATCTGCGCAGGATATTAAAAATATTGATTTTAACGGCTCCGTTCTATGCGTTATCGGCAACGAGGGCAACGGCGTTTCGCAGCAGGTCAAGGAAGTCTGCGCCGGTCTGCTGACCATAAATATGCTCGGCAGGGCTGAAAGCCTGAATGCCTCCGTTGCAGCCGCTATCGTTATGTGGGAGATGCTTCGTTGAACAGGAATACAACTTATTGGGTATGGCTCCAGTGCGCGCTCGGCGCCGGTGCCAGAATAAAAGAGATAATTGAATATTTCGGCTCGGTACAAGCGCTGTATGAAGCCGGTGAGACCGAATGGAAAATGAGTCCCGTTCTGGTTCCGCGCCAGGTAAACAGGCTCTGCGAAACTTCTGTTGAAGAAGCAAAGGATATCTTAACGGTATGCCGCCTGAACGGTTGGCAGGTGCTCACCCCGGATGATGACGCTTATCCCTGCCGCCTTTATGACATTGATAATCCGCCCGCCGTGCTTTATGTCAGCGGCGATCTTCCCGATATAGATGCAAGCGTTGCCATAGGTATCGTGGGTACAAGAAAGGCAAGCGATTACGCGGTCAGGGCAGCGGACGTTATGAGCCGCGGTATTGCCGCGCTAGGGGCGGTCGTCGTTTCGGGCGGTGCGCTCGGTGTGGATACAGCCGCGCACAACGCCGCAATACTCGGCGGCGGCAAAACGGTTGCCGTGCTTGGCTGCGGTCTGGGCACGAATTATCTTATGGAAAACAAGCCCCTGCGGGATTCTGTCGCCGCAAACGGCGCGCTTGTTACGGAGTTCCCGCCGTTTACAAAGGCGTCAAAATACACTTTCCCCGTCAGAAACAGAATCATCAGCGGTCTGTCGCTCGGTGTGCTCGTTGTAGAGGCGGGCATTCGCAGCGGCAGTCTTATCACCGCGCATTACGCGGCGGAGCAGGGCAGAGACGTCTATGCCCTGCCGTGCTCCATTCTTGAGCCGGAATATGCCGGAACGAATAAGCTTATAGACGAGGGCGCCGTTGTTGCCACCAAGCCCCTTGATCTTGTTTATCCCTATGCGGAGCGTTACGGACTGGATATAGAAAACGCCAAGGGCGTGGACGAGATCATGAAAGCAACTGCCCGCAGGTCTGTAAACGCCCGGGATAACACGCACAGCATCTCTTTTGAGAATCTGCATGAAAGCAGGGAAAAGCGTGCTGCCCGCCAAAAGGCTGCGGCGCAGCTCGGCGGCGACACGTTAAAGGTATACCGCGCGCTGAGCAATGAGTATATGCACGTTGACGAGATCGCGCAAAGGGCGGATCTGAGCCTGTCCGCAGTGCTGACAGCCCTTACCGCGCTTGAAATATCTCAGCTTGCCGAAAGCGCAGGCGGAAAAAGATACAAACTATCCTGAAAGGAATCATCATATATGTCAAAGCTTGTAATCGTTGAGTCGCCGGCCAAGGCGAAAAACATAAAAGGCTACCTCGGAAAAGGCTACGATGTCGTTGCCTCCATGGGCCATGTGCGCGATCTTCCGTCCGCACGCCTGTCCGTAGATATCGAGCACGATTTCGCGCCCAAATACGCCATAATCAAGGGAAAAGAAAATTTTGTAAAAGAGCTTCAGAAAAAAGCGGATAAATCCGATTACGTCTACCTTGCAACGGACCCTGATAGAGAGGGCGAGGCAATCAGCTGGCACCTTGCAACGCTCTTGGGTCTTGATCTCCATGATAAAAACAGAGTTACTTTCAATGAGATCACAAAGCACGGTGTTGAGCAGGGCATGGAAAGCCCCAGAAGTATTGATATCGATCTTGTAGACGCGCAGCAGGCGCGGCGTATCTTAGACAGGCTTATCGGCTATAAGCTCTCGCCGTTTATCAGCCAAAAGATAAGGCGCGGCCTTTCCGCCGGCAGGGTGCAGTCCGTTGCGCTCCGCCTTGTGGTAGACAGGGAAGAGGAAATCAGAGCTTTTAAGCCGGAGGAGTACTGGTCTATAGACGCCAAATTTACAAATCCTCCCGGCAAAAAAGCCTTTGCGGCGGCGCTCAATGCAAAAAACGGCAAAAAGGTCAAGATCACCTCAAAAGAGGAAAGCGATCAGATCTTAAGCGATCTTGACGGCGCGGAGTATGTTGTTACTTCTGTTAAAAAAGGCACGCGCAAAAAGAGCCCCACGCCGCCTTTCATAACTTCAACGCTTCAGCAGGAGGCGTCCAGAAGGCTGTCCTTTCAGGCAAGGAGAACGATGAAAGCGGCGCAGGAGCTTTATGAAGGCGTGGATGTTGAAGACCTCGGCACCGTCGGCCTTATAACCTATATGCGTACGGATTCGCTTCGTATCTCGGAAGAGGCGCGCGCCGCCGGCAACCGGTTTATTTTGGATCATTACGGAGAAAAGTATCTGCCCAAAAAGCCAAGATATTTCAAATCCAAGGGCAATGTGCAGGACGGGCATGAGGCGATCCGCCCCTCCATGCCGGGCGTGACCCCCGCGCAGGTCAAATCCTCGCTCACAAGCGATCAGTATAAGATCTATAAGCTCGTTTGGGAGCGCTTTATCGCGTCGCTTATGGAAAACTGCCTGCAGGAAACGGTTCGCGCGGAGATCACGGCGGGCGATTACACGTTCAACGCCTCCGGCTACACCGTTAAGTTTGACGGCTTTACGGCTCTCTATGAGGAGTCTAAAGACGAAAGTGCAGACGATTCTTCGGCGCCCCTGCCGGAGCTTAAAACGGGAGATCAGCTGCGCCTGAAATCCCTGCTCGGCAACCAGCATTTTACGCAGCCTCCCGCAAGGTATACGGAGGCAAGCCTTACCAAAGCGCTTGAGGAAAACGGCGTCGGCAGGCCGTCTACCTATGTTACGATCACCTCCACCATCGTTGCCCGCGAATATGTTAAGCGAGAGGGCAAGCAGTTCGTTCCCACAGAGCTCGGAGAGGCTGTCATCAAGCTCCTTAAGGATAAGATGCCGAATATCGTAAACGTTAAATATACTTCAAAAATGGAAGAGGATCTTGATAAGATAGACAGCGGCGAAAAAAATTATATCGATATGATCCGCCATTATTACGATGATTTTGAAGAGCCGCTTGAAAAAGCCAAAAAGGATATGCAGGGCGTAAAAATTAAATTGAAGGAAGAGGAAACGGACGAAATCTGCGAAAAATGCGGCCGCAAGATGGTCGTAAAGGTCGGCAGATTCGGTAAGTTCCTTGCCTGCCCCGGCTATCCGGAATGTAAAAATACCAAGCCGCTCATTCTGAAAACCAAGGCGAAATGCCCGCGCTGCGGCGGCGATGTCATAGAAAAGAAGACCAGAAAGGGCGCAGCGTTTTACGGCTGCTCCAATTACCCGGATTGTAATTTTATGACGTGGGATCTGCCAAGCGATGAGGTCTGCCCCCGCTGCGGAAAATCCCTGTTCAGAAGAAAGGGCAACGTGCTTTATTGCCCCGATACGGAGAATTGCGGCTTTACAAAGCCCGTAACCAGAAAAAAGAAGAGCGAAGACTGATTATGAATTTTAATGTTATCGGCGCCGGGCTTGCGGGCGTAGAGGCGGCGTGGCAGATCGCGAATGCCGGTGAAAAGGTAACGCTGATTGAGCAAAAGCCTATGGAACGGTCGCCGGCGCACAAATCAGATGATTTTGCAGAGCTTGTGTGTTCAAATTCGCTTAAGGCGTCCAGGCTCGATTCCGCCGCAGGCCTGCTGAAAGAGGAAATGGTGCGCCTCGGCTCGCTCACGGTGCCCGTGGCAAGGGGCTGCGCGGTTCCGGCGGGCGGCGCCCTCGCGGTGGACAGGCATATCTTTTCCTCCACGATCACGGAAAAGATCAAGGCGCACCCGAATATAACGGTAAAATATGAGCAGGCGCAGGATATACCGCTCTCGGAAAATAATATCACGGTCGTTGCCACAGGGCCGCTCACCTGCGGCAAAATGGGTGAAAGCATCAGGGTGCTCTGCGGCGGCAGCCTTTCGTTTTATGACGCGGCTGCGCCGATCGTTACGGCGGAAAGCATTGATATGAATATCGTTTTCGGCGCTTCGCGCTACGGCAGGGGCGGGGAGAGCGATTATCTCAACTGCCCGTTCAATAAGGAGCAGTACGAGAATTTTATTACAGAGCTTGTGAACGCGCAGGGTGCGGTGCTTCACGATTTTGATGTTTACGAGGGCTGTATGCCGATCGAAAAGCTTGCAAAGCGCGGGCCTGACGCGCCGCGTTTCGGGCCGATGAAGCCCGTTGGGCTGACTGATCCCAAAACGGGTCACCGGCCTTGGGCGGCGGTTCAGCTCAGGCGTGAAAACGCCGCCGGTACGATGTATAATCTTGTGGGCTTTCAGACGAATCTGAAATTCGGCGAGCAAAAACGTGTGTTTTCCATGATACCGGGTCTTGAGAATGCCGAATTTGTGCGCTACGGCGTAATGCACAGAAATTCCTTTATTGATTCCCCGCGCCTGCTGAGCGCCGCATTCCGGCTCAAAAAGCAGAAAAATGTGTTCTTTGCGGGGCAGATAACGGGCGTGGAGGGCTATATGGAATCCGCCGCTTCGGGCATTCTTGCCGGTAAAAACGCGGTCCGCCTTGCGCACGGCAAAATCCTGCTTGAACTTCCGAAAACAACGATGCTCGGCGCGCTTAGCGCTTATATAAGCGATGAAACGGTAAAGGATTTTCAGCCTATGGGGGCAAATTTCGGCATACTGCCGCCCATTGAACCCAAGATAAAAGATAAAAAACAGCGCTATGCCGCTTTGGCCCAAAGGGCGCTTGCCGATCTTGAGAAGGTGATGGAAAATGAAGATCATAGTTGATGCTTTCGGTGGCGATAACGCACCGCTGGAGATTATTAAAGGCTCACAGCTTGCAGTCGATGAATTCGGTGTAAAGATACTTCTTGTCGGTGATGAGAGCAAAATAAAACAATGCACAGAGGAGCATAAGATCAAACTGAAAAACACAGAGATCGCTCATACCGCTGCGCAGAATATCCTGATGACGGACGATCCCAAATTCGTGCTCAGGGAAAAGGCGGAATCCAGCATGGGCACGGGCTTTAAGCTGCTTAACGACGGCACGGGCGATGCGTTCGTTTCCGCCGGCAATACCGGCGCCATAACCATGGGCGCAACGCTGATCACCAAAAGGATCAAGGGCGTTAAAAGGCCGTGTATCGCCTCCGTTATGCCAAGCGCCAAGAAGCCTATACTTTTGCTTGACTGCGGCGCAAACACGGAATGCCGCGCAGAATTCCTGTATCAGTTCGGCAAACTCGGCAGCCTTTATATGAACCACATTCTCGGATACAAAGAACCGCGCGTTGCGCTTGCGAATAACGGCACGGAGGAAACAAAAGGCACGCCCGCCGTCAAAGAGGCGTTTCAGCTTATGAAGAATGCGGATTATAATTTTATCGGCAATATTGAGGCACGGCAGATCCCGTTCGGCGATGCGGATGTTGTTGTGGCAGACGGATTTTCGGGCAACCTTATATTGAAAATGTACGAAGGTGTTGCAAAGGTGCTTATGAACGGTATAAAATCCGTGTTTAAAAGGAACGCTTTTACAATGCTTTCGGCGCTGGGGGTGCTCGGCGGCATAAACGATATGAAAAAACAGTTTGATTACAAGGAATACGGCGGCGCCGTTCTGCTCGGCGTCAAAAAACCCGTTATCAAGGCGCATGGCAGCTCGGACGCGCGCACGTTTAAAAATGCGATAAAACAGGCGGTGTGGTTCCTTGAAAAAGATCTTATAAACGAAACGGAAAAGGCGTTTGATAATCATGTGTAAAAGTTTTGCTTCTCTTGAAGAGAATATAGGCTATACCTTTAAGCAGAAATCACTGCTGCGCCAGGCGCTTACGCACAGCAGCTACGCAAATGAAAACCGGAATCTGCCGTTCAATGAAAGGCTTGAATTTCTGGGGGATGCAGTTCTGTCGCTCATCACGGCGGATCTCCTTTACGGTAAATTTTCCGATATGCCGGAAGGGCAGCTTACTAAGCTGCGCTCCGCGCTTGTGTGTACGGCGTCGTTATCCGGCTATGCACGGCAGATCTCGCTTGGCGATTTTCTTCTGCTCGGCAAGGGGGAGGACGCAAACGGCGGCCGTCAGCGCAATTCAAATCTTGAAAACGCTTTTGAGGCGCTCATTGCCGCAATATATCTTGACGGCGGATTTGCCAGCGCGCGGGAATTTGTGATCCCGTTTCTTGAAAATTCAGTTGAAACGCACCAGATCCGTTTTAAGGATTATAAAACAAAGCTTCAGGAGATCGTGCAGGAAAGCCATGAGGAGACCCTGAACTATGTTGTTGTAAAGGAAAGCGGCCCGGATCACGATAAACGTTATGAGGTGGAAGTTCATCTGAATTCCAATGTTATCGGAAAAGGAACGGGGAAAAGTAAAAAACAAGCGGAACAGGAGGCTGCAAAGCAAGCTTTGCAATTAATGGGATTATGAGAAAAAGTAATATTTCAATTTTTGTGCCGCATATCGGCTGCCCGCAAAAATGTTCATTTTGCAATCAGAATACAATAACAGGGCAAACCAAGGCGCCTGCGCCGCAGGACGTGGTAGATACCGTGGAGACCGCGCTCAAGTCCAATAAAGATAATCAATATGAATATGAGATCGCTTTCTTCGGCGGTTCGTTTACCGCGATAGACAGGGAGTATATGGTGTCTCTGCTGGAGGCTGCTCACCCCTATGTTGAAAACGGCAGCGTTACGGGCATAAGGATCTCCACACGCCCCGATTATATTGATAAAGACGTGCTTTCGCTGCTCAAAAAATACGGCGTTACCGCCATCGAGCTCGGCGCCCAGAGCATGAGCAATACGGTGCTGAAAAATAATTTCCGCGGGCATACCGCAGATGATGTCAGAAAAGCGGCGAATATGATCAGGAAAAACGGCTTTGAGCTCGGCTTGCAGATGATGACGGGGCTTTATACCTCCAACCGCGGTCTGGATGTTGCAACCGCAAGGGAATTTGTAAAGCTCAAGCCCAAAACGGTAAGAATTTACCCCACCGTTGTGCTCAAGGGTACATATCTTGCAACGCTTTTTGAGACAGGCAAATATACCCCGCCCTCACTCAAAAAGACGATCGCGCTTTGCGCGGAGCTTGTTGCATTCTTTGAAGAGCACGATATAGAAGTCATCAGAGTCGGCCTCCATTCCAGCAAGGATATTAAGGATAATATGCTGGCGGGCGGCTATCACGAATGTTTGGGAGAGCTTGTTGTTTCCAGAATGATGTTCAACCGCATCATGCAGACGCCGCCGGGAGAGCATGAGGTCTATATAAACGAAAAATCAATTTCAAAGCTGTTGGGCAATAAAAGGTCAAATATCAACACGCTGCGCGAGGAGGGCTATAAGCTTACCATCAAATATAACAACGCGCTGAAGCCCAATGAACTGAGGATAGTTTAATGATATTAAAAACACTTGAAATGCAGGGCTTTAAGTCCTTCCCGGATAAGACCGTGCTTTCGTTCGGCAGGGGAATCACGGCGGTAGTCGGCCCCAACGGTTCGGGAAAAAGCAATATTTCCGACGCGGTGCGCTGGGTGCTCGGCGAAACCTCTACAAAGAATCTGAGAGGCTCTAAGATAGAGGACGTCGTTTTCGGCGGCACCTCAACAAGAAAGCCCGTCGGTTTCGCGCAGGTGCGCCTTACGCTGGATAACAGCGATAAGACTCTTAAGGACAAAGGCGATACCGTTACCGTTTCCCGCTGCTATTACAGAAGCGGAGACAGTGAATATAAAATAGACGGCGAGGTCGTAAGGCTGCGCGATGTGCGCGAGCTGTTTATGGATACGGGCCTCGGGGCGGACGGCTATTCCATCGTCGGTCAGGGCAAGATAGATTCTATCATCTCCGCCAAAAATGAAGACAGGCGCGAGCTCTTTGAAGAAGCTGCCGGCATCTCGCGGTTCCGCCATAAAAGAACGGACGCGCAGCGCAGATTGGATCAGGCGCAGGAAAATCTGGTTCGCCTGCTGGATATTCTGGGCGAGCTTGAAAGCCGTGTCGGCCCGCTTAAAGCGCAAAGCGAAAAAGCGGCGCAGTTTATAAAGCTTTCCGATGAAAAGAAAACGCTTGAGATCGGCGTATGGATCAACAAAATTAATAAATTTACGAACGACCTGCGCGAGCAGGAGCATAAAATAGACGCCGCAAACGAATCTTATAATATTTGTGAAAACGAATTAAAAAGCATTGAAAATGATATTGAGGCGGCGCTTGAGGCAACCGTAAAACTCAATGCGGATATAGACGAGCTCAGAGCAACGGCCGCTTCTTATGACGAGCAGGCGCTAAAAAAAGACGCTGAAGCGTCCGTAACGGAGGCAACGCTTTCCCATAACGAAGAAACAGTCTCCAGGCTGAGAAGTGATATTGAAACTGCCGCCAAGGGCAACGATTCCATAGACGAGAGCATCGCAGAAAAGAAAGTGCTTATCGAAAGCTGCGCGCAAAGGTCACAGGAGCTGAAGACGCAGCTTGAAGCCGTAACGGAGCAAACAAACAGCCTTTTAAGCTCCAATGAGCAGCTCTCTAAGCAGGAGGCGGAGCTGAACGGCCGCCTTGCTTCGCTGACGATGAAACTGTCTGATTTCCGTGTAAAACTCACGCAGGCGCAGTCCGGTATGGAGGAGATCGCAGCAAGGCAGCAGGAAACTGATTCCGCCGCCGCGCAGCTGGAAACGGAGATTGAAGCAGAGAAAATGAAAAAGTCTGAAAGCGAAAAACAGATCCGGGCGCTGCATGATTCCGTGGAGGAAAGCACAAACGCTCTAAACGGTTTTACGCTAAAGCTGAAAAGCAAGACCCAAAAGGCGGAAAAGCTGAAAGAGCAGCTGGATAAAGCCGTTTCCGCGCTTTCGGAAAAGCGTTCGCGCGCCAAAATGCTTTCAGATCTTGAAAAGAATATGGAGGGCTATTCAGGCGCCGTAAAGGCAGTAGTGCGCGGCGCAAAAGCAGGCGCGCTCGGCGGCATACACGGCGTGCTTTCTCAGCTTATTCAGGTGGATAACGAATATTCAACGGCTATCGAGGTGGCGCTCGGCGCCGCCATGCAGAATATCGTTACTTCAACCGAGGCGGACGCGAAAAGAGCAATAAATTATCTTAAAAAAGAAAACCTCGGCAGAGCCACATTCCTGCCCGTTTCAAACATCAAGGGCAGAACGCTTGATGAAAAAGGGCTGGACGATAATTTAGGCTTCGTTGCCGTTGCAAGCGAGCTTGTCTCTTGTGACGCAAAATACAGGCAGATCATAAGCAATCTGCTTTCACGTGTGGTCATCGCGGACGATATGGACAGCGCAATCGGCATTGCCAAAGAATATCACAACAGATTTAAGATCGTTACGCTGGACGGGCAGGTCATTAACCCCGGCGGCTCCATGACGGGCGGCAGCCGCGCGAAGGGCGCGGGTATTCTTTCCCGTGCAAACATGATAGAAGAACTGCTTGAAGAGGCAAAAAAGCTTGAAGCCGAACAGCAGAACCTGAGCGCGGAATATAAAACCGCTTTTGAGGACGCCAACAGATCTGCGGCGCAGATGCAGGCGGTGCAGGCGGCGCTCACCACAGCCAAAGAGGATCTTATCCGTGCACAGGGCGAGGATAAGCTGATCGGCGAAAAGCTGGATACCTTGAACGCAAGGCTTGCGCAGCTGCTTGAAGAAAAAGAAAACGCAGGCAGCAGGATCGCGGCTTATCAGAAAGCGAGTGATTCTGCACAGCAGAGCGCGCAGGAAGTCCGCAGCCGGATCAGCGAAACGGAAAAAGAAATAGAGCAGGTTTCCGGCAGCGCGAAAGGCACGCAGGAAAAAAGAGAGGAGCTTCGTCAGGCTGCGGAGCAGATTAATCTGGAGCTTGTTACGCTTGCCAAGGATTCGCAGGCGGCAAGCCTCTCCATAGAGGAGCTGGAATCCAGAAAGGTCGCCCAGTCCGGCAGGGTAGGCAAAATTGAATCGGAAATTGCGGCTATTGAAGCAAAAAGCGGAGAACTGAAAGCGCAGATAGACGAAATAAAAGCACAGGCACAGGAACTCCGCACAAAATCCGCCGCAGCCGCTAAGGAGATAGACCTGCTTGCGGAAAAAAGAAACGAGCTGGATAAGCGCTCCGTTGAGCTGCGCACGCTTGAAAGAAACAAAGCGCAGGAGCGCGAAAAGCTTTCCGCTCAGATCGTGCGCCTTGATGAGCGAAAGATCGCCATGCGTAAGGAGTATGACGAACTTAACGATATGCTCTTTGAGCAATATGAGCTTACCCGCCGCGAGGCGGAGGCGCTCAATATTCAGATAGAGAATATGGAGCAGGCAAAACGGCGCCTGCATGAGATCAAAGTGGCAATCAAAAAGCTTGGCTCCATCAACGTGGGCGCTATTGAGGAATATAAAGAGGTTTCGGAAAGATACGAGTTCCTGAAAGACCAGATAGACGATATTGAAAAATCAAAGTCAGAGCTTTCCAAAATCATAGAAGACCTTACCGCCTCCATGAGCGAGAAGTTTATGACGCAGTTTAACCGTATCAATGAGGAGTTTAAGCAGCGTTTTGCCTATTTCTTCGGCGGCGGCAAGGGCGAGATCATCCTTGAAGATCCGCAAAACTGCCTGGAATGCCCGATAGAGATCAAAATACAGCCGCCGGGTAAATCCGTTCAGAATATAAATCTTTTTTCCGGCGGAGAAAAATCGCTTGCGGCGCTTGCGCTGCTTTTCAGTGTGCTCAGCGTTACGCCGTCGCCGTTTTGCATCTATGACGAGGTGGAGGCGGCGCTGGACGATGTTAATGTGGAGCGCTTTGCGAAATATATGCGTAAAATGACGGATAAAACGCAGTTCATCTCCATCACCCACAGGCGCGGAACGATGGAGGAGGCAGACGTTCTTTACGGCGTTACCATGCAGGAAAAGGGCGTTTCCAAGCTGCTGGAGCTTCAGTCTGCGGAGCTTGCCGCGAAAATGGGGCTCGAAGACTGATCCGATCAGCAAACGGGAGGAAGATGGATATGGGATTATTTGATAAATTCAGAAAAGGCCTCAGAAAAACAAGAGAGCAGGGCATAACGGCGCAGATCAACGAAGTGGTAGAGAGTTATGAGCGGATCACGCCGGAGCTTTATGACGAGCTGGAAGAGATCCTTATCATGGGCGATGTGGGCTTTCCAACGGCTGAAAAGATCATCAAAAGCCTGCGCGAAAAGGTTGAGAATGACGGCATTCAGGATGTAAAAAAGGTGCGCGAGACTTTAAAGGACATCGTCTCCGGTATCGTTTGGGGCGGCAGCTATTTAAAGCTGCGCACAAAGCCCTCCGTTATCCTTGTTATCGGCGTTAACGGCGTTGGCAAAACAACAACGATCGGCAAGCTCGCCCTTCGCCTGAAAGAGCAGGGCAGAAGCGTTATCCTCGGCGCGGCAGATACGTTCAGAGCCGCTGCGATAGAGCAGCTTCAGGTCTGGGCGGACAGAGCAGGCGTTGACCTGATCAAATCGGCAGAGGGCTCCGACCCGGCTTCCGTTGTATTCGATACGATACAGGCGGGCAAGGCGCGTTCGGCAGACGTGATTATCATTGATACCGCCGGCAGGCTCCACAATAAGAAGAATCTGATGGACGAGCTGAATAAGATCGGCAGAGTTATAGACCGCGAGCTGCCCGATTCTTCAAAAGAGGTGCTGCTTGTGCTTGACGCCACTACAGGTCAAAACGCCGTCAATCAGGCAAAGGATTTCAAAGACGCAGCCGGCATAACCGGCATCGTGCTTACCAAGCTGGACGGCACCGCAAGGGGCGGCGTTGTGCTTGCGATCAACAATGAGCTTGATGTGCCCGTAAAATTCGTGGGCGTCGGCGAGCAGATAGACGATCTTCAGCCTTTTGACGCTGATGCGTTTGCCGCAGGTCTTTTTGATGATGAGGAGAAGTAATGGATTTTATATTAGCAACAAACAATATAAAAAAGCTGGAGGAGCTGCAAAGGATCCTTTCGCCCCTCGGCATAAACGTTATAACCGCAAAAAGCTTGGGTATTGAACTCCCGGAAGTGGAGGAAAACGGCAGCACTTTTGAGGAAAATGCGCATATAAAGGCGCAGTCTGCCTGCGAGATCACGCACCTGCCCTCCATAGCGGACGACAGTGGCCTTTGCGTTGATTATCTCGGCGGTGCCCCGGGCATTTATTCCGCAAGGTTTTCCGGCGAGCACGGCAATGATGAAAAAAACAATGATCTTCTGCTTGAAAAGCTCAGCGGCGTTCCTCTTGAAAAGCGTACCGCGCATTATGTCTGTGCCGTCTGCTGTATCTTCCCGGACGGGCGCGAGATCACCGTGCGCGGCGAATGCAGCGGCCATATCGGCTTTGAAAGGGACGGAAACGCAGGTTTCGGCTACGATCCGCTGTTTATCATAAACGGCAAGTCCTTCGGCAGGTATTCGGCGGAGGAAAAAGATAAGATCAGCCACAGGGGCAACGCCCTCAGGCGTCTTAAAAATGAATTGGAGAAAATCTTATGACTTCTAAAGAGAGAGCCGCTTTAAGGGCGGCGGCAAATCCGCTGGAGCCTATCTTTCAGGTGGGCAAGGAAGGCGTTTGCCCCAATCTTGTTTCTCAGCTTGATGACGCGCTTGACGCCAGAGAGCTTTTAAAGATAAGAGTTCACCTGGAGACCTGCCCCAAAAAGCCGCGCGAGATAGCGGATGAGCTGCAGGCGGCGCTGTCTGCAGAGGTAATACAGGTGATCGGCGGCGTTATCGTGCTTTACAGAAAAGCGGACGAGGAAAAGATAAAGGCAAAAAAGGCAGCCGCTGCAAAGCAGAAAAAGCCGGCAAAAAAGCATGTCAAAATTAAGGGTATGCGCGCACGCAACGCGCAGGTAAACAGCCGCCGCCCTGCAAGCGGCACACCGCGCAGCAGGGGTGAAAGGCATTGAGGTTAGGCGTTTTCGGCGGGGCGTTCAACCCCGTGCATAACGGTCATATCAATCTTGCAAAAAGCTTTATCACAAGCCTTAAGCTTGATCTGCTGTTTATTGTTCCTACGGCGGATCCACCGCACAGGCAGAGCGCTGATTTTGCTCCGCCGCAGGATCGCTTCAATATGCTTGTTGCCGCATTTTCAAATGTTGAAAAAGCAGTCGTTTCCGATATGGAATTCAGGCGCATCGGCAAAAGCTATACTTATGACACGGTTCAGGAATTAAAAGCCGAATATCCCGGCGCGGATATCTATTTGCTGCTCGGCGAAGATCAGCTTTTAAAGTTTGAAGAGTGGTACAGATACCGTGATATTTTAAAGGACGTTACGCTGTGCGCCGCAGCAAGAGGAGAAAACAGCCGCAAGCTGCTTGCCGAGTTTTCCGCAGTGCGTTTCGGAAAAGAAAAAGTGATCATAGCGGATTTTGAGCCTATCGTTGTATCAAGCAGCGAAATAAGGGATAAAATAAAAAATAATTTTGATATTTCGGGGCTTGTGCCGCAGTGTGTTTTGGATTATATTATGGAAAAGGGGCTGTACCGTGATCGATTATGATAAATATATAGAAATCATCAAGTCCCGCCTTTCCGAACCGCGTTTTGCGCACAGTATAAATGTTTCACTTGCGGCAGCTGAGCTGGCAAAAAAATACGGCGCGGATGAAAGCAAAGCGCGCCTTGCCGGTATCCTGCACGATATCACCAAAGAAACGCCGCTTGAAGAGCAGTACAAATATATTTACGATTCGGGCGGCACCTTATCTAAGCTTGAACTGAACAGCCGCTTTGTGATCCACCAAAGATCGGGCGCGGCGTACTGCCGTCTTGTGCTCGGTATAGATGATGAGGATGTACTTGGCGCAATACGGTATCACACCACCGGCAAAAGAGGCATGAGCCTGCTTGAAAGGGTGGTCTACACCGCTGATTTCATCTCGGCGGACAGAAATTATCCCGATGTTGAAAAAATGCGCAGTCTTGCCTTAGTAAGCCTTGAAGAGGCAATGCTCTATTCGCTTAAATTCACCATCAACATGCGCGTGGGGGAGGGCTCGCTGCTCCACCCCGATACGCTTGATTGCTATAATGATTTGCTTGAAGAAAAAATAAAGGAATGAAAGAACTGGAATATGACTTCACTTGATATCGTAAAGGCCGCAGTTCGTGCGGCGGACAGTAAAAAAGGCCGCGATCTTCGTGTTATAAAAATAAGGGATATTTCCGTTTTGGCGGATTATTTTGTGTTCGTAAGCGGCGATTCCAATACGCAGACGCGCGCCATTGCCGAGGAGGTTGAATTCAAGCTCGGCGAGGCGGGCGAGCAGCCGCATCATATAGAGGGGCGCCAGTCCGGCTGGATATGCCTGGATTACGGTTCGGTTGTCGTCCACGTTTTCCACACGGAGCAAAGGCAGTATTTCCAGCTTGAGCGCCTGTGGGAGGACGGCGAGGAGATCGACGTTTCATCTTTTATTGAAAACTGAAGGAGGATCAGGATATATGGATTATGATTTTAAAAAGGTAGAAAAAAAGTGGCAGGATATATGGTATTCCCAAAATACCTTTGCCGCCAAGGATGATTATTCGCTGCCCAAATTCTATTGCCTTGTTGAGTTCCCGTATCCGAGCGGGCAGGGTCTCCATGTAGGTCACCCGCGTTCCTATACGGCGCTTGATATCGTTGCAAGAAAGAAAAGGCTCCAGGGCTATAACGTGCTTTATCCGATGGGCTGGGACGCATTCGGCCTGCCTACCGAGAATTATGCCATCAAAAACCACGTTCACCCTGCGGAGGTCACGAAGAAGAACATAGCCCATTTCAAGAGCCAGCTTCAGGCGCTCGGCTTTTCGTTTGACTGGACAAGAGAGATCAATACAACCGACCCCGATTATTATAAGTGGACGCAGTGGATATTCATTCAGCTCTTTAAAAAAGGGCTTGCCTATAAAAAGAAGATGGCGGTCAACTGGTGCACCTCCTGTAAATGCGTGCTTGCAAACGAAGAGGTGGTAAACGGCGTGTGCGAGCGCTGCGGCTCAGAGGTCATAAGAAAAGAACAGAGCCAGTGGATGCTTAAGATAACAGAATATGCAGACAGGCTCGTTAACGATCTGGATAAGGTGGATTTTATAGACCGCGTTAAGGTGCAGCAAAGAAACTGGATCGGCAAGAGCCACGGCGCAGAGGTCGATTTCGGCACCACCCTCGGCGATACGCTGACGGTATATACCACAAGGTGTGATACGCTGTTCGGCGCAACCTATATGGTCATTTCGCCGGAGCACCCGTATATAGAAAAATGGGCGCCTCAGCTTAAAAATATGGACGAAGTGCGCGCCTATCAGCAGGAAGCGGCCAAAAAAAGCGATTTTGAGCGTACAGAGATTAATAAGGATAAAACCGGCGTAAGGCTGGACGGCGTTATGGGTATCAATCCCGTAAACGACAAAGAAATCCCGATCTTTATTTCAGATTACGTGTTGACCTCCTACGGCACCGGCGCCATCATGGCCGTTCCCGCTCACGATACGCGCGACTGGGAATTTGCCAAGAAATTCGATCTGCCGATCATTGAGGTCGTTGCCGGCGGAGAGGACGTTCAGAAAGAGGCGTTTACAGACTGCGCAACCGGCAAGCTCGTAAACAGCGGCTTTATTACCGGCATGAGCGTTGAGGAAGCCAAAAAGGCAATGACCGAATGGCTTGAAAAAGAGGGCAAAGGCCGCGAAAAGGTCAATTTCAAGCTGCGCGACTGGGTGTTCAGCCGCCAGCGTTACTGGGGCGAGCCGATTCCCATCGTAAAATGCGAAAAATGCGGTTATGTTCCGCTTCCGGAAAGCGAGCTTCCGCTCCGGCTGCCCAATGTGGATTCCTATGAGCCTACCGATACCGGCGAATCCCCGCTTGCAAAGATGACGGATTGGGTAAATACCGCCTGCCCGTGCTGCGGCGGTCCTGCCAAGAGAGAAACGGATACAATGCCCCAGTGGGCAGGCTCGTCATGGTATTTCTTAAGGTATACCGATCCGCACAACGATAAGGCGCTTGCCTCAAAGGAGGCGCTTGATTACTGGACTCCCGTGGACTGGTATAACGGCGGTATGGAGCATACGACCCTGCATCTGCTTTACAGCCGCTTCTGGCATAAATTTCTTTATGATATCGGCGTGGTTCCCACTTCAGAGCCGTATATGAAGCGCACATCGCACGGTATGATCCTCGGTGAAAACGGCGAGAAGATGAGCAAATCAAGAGGCAATGTTGTAAATCCCGATGATATCGTTGACCGTTACGGTGCGGATACGATGCGCCTTTATGAAATGTTTATCGGCGATTTTGAAAAGGCCGCTCCTTGGAATTCGGATTCCATAAAGGGCTGTAAAAGGTTTGTTGAGCGCTACTGGAATCTTCAGGAGATCGTTTGCGATTCAGATGAATACAGCGCGGATATAGAACCGCTTATGCACAAGACGATCAAAAAGGTTACGGAGGATATTGATAATCTTAAGAGCAATACGGCCATCGCGGCTATGATGACGCTGCTCAACAAGATCTATGAGAAAAAGAGCATAACGAAAGCAGAGCTCAAAACACTTACCATTCTGCTCAATCCGTTTGCCCCTCACGTAACGGAGGAAGTCTGGGAAAGAATGGGCTTCGGCGGCGCCGTTCATGAGGCAAGCTGGCCCGAATATGACGAATCCAAAACGGCCGAAAACACGGTTGAGATCGTTTTGCAGATCATGGGCAAGGTGCGTTCCCGTATGACCGTTGCCGTTGATATGCCCAAGGATGAAGTGCTTGCCCTTGCAAAGGCGGATGAAAAGATAGCCGCCGCAATAGAGGGCAAAACCATCAAAAAAGAAATTTACGTGCCGAATAAGCTTGTAAATATTGTTGCGGTTTGATAAATACGGCGCGGCGGATCCTTGCCGCGCCTTTTTTACGAGGTAATGCCATGAGTGATAAAAAGAAGATTTATACCGTTGCCACAGCGCATCTTGATACGGTTTGGAGCTGGGATTTTGAAAAGACCGTTTCCGAATACATATACAACACGCTTGTGGATAATTTCAAGCTACTCAAAAAGTATAAGACCTATAAGTTCAATTTTGAAGGCTCTTACCGCTATGAGCTGATGCAGGAATACTATCCCGAGCTGTTTGAGGAAATGAAAAAATATGTGGAGAGCGGCAGGTGGAACGTCTGCGGCTCCGCATTTGAAAACGGAGATACGAATATTCCTTCTCCCGAAGCGCTTTTCAGGAATATCCTGATCGGCAATTCCTATTTTGATAAAACCTTCGGCAAGCGCAGCAAGGATATCTTCCTGCCGGATTGCTTTGGCTTCGGCTGGGCGCTTCCGTCCATTGCCCACCATGCAAATCTGCTTGGCTTTACCACCCAAAAGCTTGCCTGGGGCAGCGCTTACGGCGTGCCCTTTGATCTCGGAAAGTGGTACGGTGTGGACGGCAATTCTATCTATGCCAGCTGCAATCCGCACGATTATTATTTTACGCTTACGCAGCTCCGCCACTGGGATTTCGTTAAAAACAAGCTGAAGACCAATGAAAAATACGATCTGGATTGGACTTATGTTTTCCACGGTATCGGCGACCGCGGCGGCGCGCCCAAGGAAAAATCCGTTGCCTTTGTTGAAAAAGAGGCAGAGGAGAATAAAAACAGCAATACAGAGGTCTATGTTGCCACGGCGGACGAGATCTTCCGCGATATGGAAAATAAGCTGACCGATGAACAGAAAAATAAGCTTCCGCAGTGGAAAACGGAGCTTGTTATGCAGAATCACGGCGTGGGCGGCTATACCTCAAGAGCCGTCGGCAAAAGGTGGAACAGGTGTTGTGAGGAGCTTGGCAATCTTGCCGAGATCGCAGGCGTGGAGGCAGAATATTTAGGCGCGGCTGATTACAACAAGCCTGTTTTAACAAGGGCTTGGAAACGCGCCATTGCGCATCAGTTCCATGATGATATGCCCGGCACCAGCGTGCAGCGCGTTTACCGCCGCAGCTGGAACGATCTTGCCCTCTCCGCAAATCAGTTCACTTCAGAGCTGGAGACGGCTTCCTGCGGCATCGGTTCCCTTATGAAGACGGATTTCTGCGAGGGTATTCCCGTTATGGTCTCGAATCCGGTGGAAGCAGATACTTCCTGTGCCGTAACGATCTACCTCGGCGGCATGAAAACGCAGTACGTCCGCGTGTTTGACGACAGCGGCAAAGAGGTCAAAAGTCAGGTGAATTCGGAAAAGGACGGCGTTAAGGAGATCCTGTTCATCGCCGATGTCAAGAGCCTTGGCCATCGCGTTTATGATGTGCGCCCAAGCGATATTCCCTGCCGCCTTGAAACGGATCTTAAAATAGATACGGAAAATACGCTTGAAAACGAAAAGTATATCGTAACGCTCAATAAGATGGGCAATATCACGTCAATACTTGATAAATCGCTCGGTGAAAAAGAGCTTCTGAAAGAGCCGATCATCCTCGGCCTGTTCAAATATACCGGATCAAGGCAGTGGCCGGCATGGGAGATGAATTTTAAAGAGGCAAATAAAGAGGCGGACAGGATCCCCCGCCTTGTAAGCGTTTCCATAGAGGAAACAGGCCCGGCAAGAGCGGCGTTCAAGGTTGTTCAGCAGGATAAAAACCGTTCGCGTTTTACTTATTATATCGCCCTTACGAGCGGCGGCAAATGTGTGGAGGTCTATTCGGAAATCGAATGGCAGAATCTCTGCACCATGGCAAAGCACAGATTTTCATTTACCTGCTCCAATAAAGAGGCATCCTTTGACCTCGGCCTCGGCGTGATCAAAAGAGGCAATATGAATGAAAAGCTTTTTGAAGTGCCGGCGCAGAAATGGGCGGATATAACGGATGAAAGCGGCGAATACGGCGTTTCCGTTATCAGCGAATGCAAATACGGCTGGGATAAGTTTAAGGACGATACTCTGCGCCTTACCGTTTTGCACACCCCGCGTAAGAATTACAGGATTGATTCCATGCAGTCCATGATGGATATTGGTTTAAACAGATATTCGTTCGCCGTATTCAGCCATGAGGGCGCCGATCTTGCAGATACGCAGCTGGAAGCGCGTAAATTCGTTCAGCCGCTGACTGCATATGTATGCGCAAAGCATGCGGGCGCGCTGGGAACATCTTACAGTTTCGGCGGCGTTTCGTCAAACAACGTCATGATCCGCGCCATCAAAAAAGCGGAGGACAGCGATGAGATCGTTGTTCGCCTTAACGAGGGCGCAGGCAAAAAGCTGGATCGGTTTACGCTCACCCTCGGCGAGGGTGTGGAAAGCGCCAGAGAGATCTATGCAAGCGAGGAGCCGCTCGGCGATGCTGTAGTTGAAAACGGCAGCCTTGTGACCTCATTTACGCCGTATCAGATACGCAGCTTTGCGCTCACGCTCAAAAAGAGCGGCGTTCAGGCGAAAAAAACGGTTTCGGTACCGGTGCAGCTTGAATATGATAAGAATATGATCACTTCAAACGGCGAGCGCGGCGGCGATTTTGAAAAAAATATCCCGCGCGAGCTGATCCCTGCGGAGATCACGGCAAACGGTGTGCGCTTTGAAATATCGCAAACCGATAAAAACGCCTGCATTATGAAGGGGCAGACCGTAAGGCTTTCCGAAAATGCGCAAAAGCTCTGCCTGCTTTGTGCCTCTACCGCAGGAGATAAGACTGTTAAATTTGATGTGGACGGCGAAACGGTAACACGCAGGATCCTAAGCGCCGCAGAGCCTTTTGCAGCGTGGGATCTGCCCGATCTCGGCGACGTTGCCTACGTTAAGCACGGCAAGCTCGGGTTTGAGGCAACGCACAGCCATACGCTCGGAAAAGATAATATCGCTCAAGGCCTTTGCTTCTATATAACAGAGATAGATGTTAAGGGCAAGAGCACGGTCATACTGCCTGTTGATAAGGATGTTGTTGTGCTCTCCGCCGCAGAAGTTTCAAATGCAAACGGCGCTATCGTTTCCAAAACCTTTGACGAGGTGGATGAAGACCGCGAGCAGACCTTCTATATGACATTTGGAGAATATGTGCGTTACTGTTGGTTCAAATGTGTTTGGAACCTGAATGATAAAGATGAATTTATTACCGCGATAAACAGAGGAAGAAAAAAGTGAAAGACCCGTTTGAAAATACCTGGATAAATGGCAATAACGGCGTGCCGCTCAATTCGCCGGAAGTCGAAAGGCTCATTTCCGTAAAGCCGTCTAAAAATCAGCTTGCGCTTGCAGAAAAACCGTTTTATCTTTTTATGCACTTCGGTATGAATACCGCTACGGCAAGGGAATGGGGCGCAGGCAATGAAAAAGCAGCAGATTTTACAATCAAAAAGATAAATGCCGCGCAGTGGGTAAGATGCGCCGTTTCCGCCGGAGCAACCGGTATCATCCTTACCTGTAAACACCATGAAGGCTTTTGCCTCTGGCCAAGCGAATACACCTCTTTTTCCGTAAAATATACGGATTTTGAGGGCGATATCGTCAAAATGGTCTCAGATGAATGCCATAAGGCAGGGCTTGATTTCGGCGTCTATCTTTCCCCATGGGATATGCACGAGCCAACGTACGGCACCCCGGATTATAACGATTATTTCTGCAATCAGCTGACCGAGCTTTTAACCGGCTACGGCGAAATATCTGAGGTGTGGTTTGACGGCGCAAAGGGCGCCAATGCCAAGGCATTTGAATATGACTGGCAAAGATATTATAAGCTTATAAGAGAGCTCCAGCCCGGCGCCAACATCGCCGTCTGCGGCCCGGATATCAGATGGGTCGGCAACGAGGGCGGCAAAACGCGGAAATCGGAATTTTCCGTTGTTCCCGCATATTTAAGAATGGCGGAGACCGTTGCTGAAAAAAGCCAGCAAAACGCGGCGGACGCCAAGGATATGCAAAAGCGCACTTCAACGGATGAGGATCTCGGCAGCCGTGAACTGCTCAAAAACTGCCCGGAGCTTTGCTGGTACCCTGCGGAGGTGGATGTTTCTATCCGCAAGGGCTGGTTCTATTCCAAAAAGACCAATCTTACCGTTAAAAGCGCTAAAAAACTTTTTAATATTTATATCCGTTCGGTGGGAAATAACTGCACGCTGCTTTTGAATGTGCCGCCAAGCGATAAGGGCACGATTCATATGAAAGACGCAATGGCGCTGCGCGCTCTCGGTAAAAAGATCAGGGAGATGTATTCCAAGCCTGTTATCGTTCAGAAATTCGGCATGCTGAAAGAAACGGACGGCGTTTTGGATTTTGCGTTCAACAGCGAAAAGAAAATCAGATATATCATACTTAAAGAGGATATCCGTTATTCCCAGCGTGTGGAAGCTTTTGATGTTTATCTTAAAAAAACGAACGGCAAGTATATTCACGTTTATTCCGGCACGGTCATCGGCTCGAGCAAGATCGTTCAGCTGCGCGGTGTAAAATGCAGCGGCGCAAGAGTGGTCGTTCGTCAGAGCAGAAGCACGCCCGTAATGAAAGAGATCGGTTTTTATGAATGAGTTTTATATCGCACTGGCGGCGCTGCTTGCGGCATGTGCCGTCGTGCTCGGTATCCTTTTGAAAAACTGCGTTTTGCTCAGGCGCAGCGGCAAAAAGATTAACCGCCTTGATCTCAGCGGTTTTGAGCTTGTGTTCGCAGATGATTTTAACGGCACGGGTCTTGATACGGCCGTATGGCGAGGAGAGGGTAAAGCCGCGCCTCGGCGCGGCGGGTATTGGGATGATTCCTGCATCCGCGTTTCGGATTCAGATCTGATTATCGATATCGAATACCGTCCAAACGGCGCGCTCGGCGCAGGCTGGTATACGGGCGCCGTCAGAACAGAGCCTTCGTCGGAAAACAGCGGCTTTTTGCAGAAATACGGATATTTTGAATGCAGATGCCGCGTGCCGAAGATCAAAGGCGCGTGGGCGGCGTTTTGGCTCATGCCGAAGGGCAATTTTGAAAATTGTGACGAGAACAGCGGCAGGGACGGCAGCGAGATCGATGTTTTTGAATCCATGTATGCCTTTTCTCCGCTCTACCCAATCAAAAACAGCGTTACCCATGCCGTGCATATCGGCGGCTACGGAAACGGGCTTAAAAGTATAGGTTCACCGAATTTCTTTTTTAAAGATCTGTATGATTCCTATCATACCTACGGTGTTAAATGGGATGAGAGCGGCTATGTTTTCTATATTGACGGCGTTGAGAGTTGGCGAACGAACGAGACCCGCTTTAAAGGGAAAAGATACAGCAATGTTTCCCATACGCCGGAATATATGCTGCTCTCCTGCGAGGTTGCCGGTTCAGATAAAAACGGAAAAGTTATTCCGGGGCGCGAATATAACAAAAGAGGAAAGCTCGTAAGATCCTGGAACGGAAACCCGAATCAAAACAGCAGAAAGGAAAAATATTCCTTCTGCATCGATTATATACGCGTGTACGGAAAACGCAGCCCCCAATAAATTTACAGTAAAAATAAAAACGCGGTTTCAGACGCTTACAGTCTTGAAATCGCGTTTAATACTTTCTTTTTGTCCGCGCTCCAGAGCGGCGCAATCAGGTCTTTTTTAGCGCCGTCGCCCGTCAGGCGGTGGATAACGATATCTTTCGGTATGATTTCTACGCAGCTTTTAATTATATCCAGGTATGCTTCAAAGCTCAGTGCCTCAAATTTGCCCGCCTCGTAATCTTTCGCAAGATCGGTGCCGCGCAAAACATGCAAAAGCTGCAATTTGATGCCGTCTATCCCGCTCTTGCAGGCGTAGTCAACACTTTGGAGCATATCGGTTTTGCTCTCTCCCGGCAAACCTAAAATGATGTGGCATACAACATTCAGCCCTGCGGCTTTCAGGCGGGAGACCGCGCAGTCATAACAGGAAAGGTCATACCCGCGGCGTATATATTCCGCGCTTTTTTCATGTATCGTCTGCAAACCGAGTTCAACCGAAACGGGCTTGATCTCATTTAAGTCTTTCAGCAGATCTATAACCTCATCCGGCAGGCAGTCCGGGCGTGTGGCAACGGAAAGCATCACGATATCGGGGTGGTCTATCGCCTCGGTAAATTTTTTTCTCAGTATTTCCGCCGGCGCATAGGTGTTTGTGAACGCCTGAAAATAGGCAATATATTTCCCGTTTTTTATCTTTTTTCTGACTCTTTTTTTACCGTTTTCGATCTGCTGAGTTATCGATAATTCGGGACTTTCGGCAAAATCACCGCTGCCGCCCGCAGAGCAGAATATACAACCGCCGGTGCCGAGCGTACCGTCTCTGTTTGGGCAGGTGAAACCGCCGTTTATGCTGATCTTGTATACCTTGCAGCCGAATCTTTCCCGCAGGTATCTGTTAAAGCTGTAATATTCCATTTGCTATACTGAAAAATTCTTCAAGATTCCTTCCGCCGGAGCATACGTAGGATTGTATCCCTGCCGGGTCTATTTCTCCGCCGTCGGCAGTCATGCAGATTCCGCCCGCCTCTTTCAAAATAACGCTCGCCGCCGCAATATCCCACGGGCGCAGGATCAGCTCATAGTAAAGATCGGCTTTTCCTGCGGCAACGTAGCAGATGTCCAGCGCGGCAGAGCCGGAGCGGCGCACCTCAAGGCATTTGTAAAAGATCTCTTTTGTAAGTTCAAAGGTCTTTTCGGCAAGCTCGCGCTCATAGGGGCAGGTGCCGAAGAGCACAAGGCTGTCTTTAAGCGTGCAGGCGGAAGCCTGTATTCTTTTTCCGTTCAGATATGCGCCCTTGCCTTTTTCTGCGTAAAACAGATTATCAAGATCCGGGTCAAGCACAACGCCCGCAATCAGCTCTTTATCTTTGGCAAGACCAACGGAGATCGCGCTGTGCTGAAAGCCTTTCACAAAATTCGTTGTTCCGTCTATCGGGTCTATGATAAAGCAGTAGCCGTCCGTAAGCTCTTTTGCGCCGTCTCCCTCTTCGCCCAAAAACGAACAGCCCGGTGTGATCTTCGCAAGCTCGTCAAAAAGATATTGCTGTATCCTGCCGTCGTATTCCGTAACAAGATCCACGTCCGAGCTTTTTGTTTTTATTCCAAGGCCGCCGTGCGCGCTTTTGTATATCTTTTGCGCGCCGCGTACGGCTCTGATGATCTCTTCAAGCATCGTCATCGCTCTCCTCACTTAAAATATTCTATCATAATAAAAATTTAATTCAATATAATTTATTATGATTATTACAATTATTATTGCGCTTGCAAGGCTGTGTGAAAAACTGCTGCGCCTTTTCGGCAGGGGAGCCACCTCATTTCCCGGGAAATTGGCGCTCTTTCTTAAAAAAGACATACTGAAAAGCCTTTCCCGCGGCGTCAGGATCATCGCCGTAACGGGTACGAACGGCAAGACCACGACCTGCGCCATGATAGAATCTGCGCTGAAAAAAGCCGGTATTTCCTGCTTTTTAAACCGCTCCGGCGCGAATCTGATAACGGGCGTTACCGCGGCTTTTATAGCAAACTGCAATCTCTTCGGCAGGTGCAGATATGACTGCGCCGTTTTGGAATGTGACGAGAATGCTTTAAAAAAAATAAGCCTTTATATTGATGCACAGATCCTTGTTGTAACCAATATATTCCGCGATCAGCTGGACAGATACGGAGAAGTCAGTTCCACGCTGGCGGCGATCAGAGAGGGCGCAGGCAATATGAAAAATGCGCTTCTCGTTTTGAATGCGGATGATCCGCTTACGTTCAGCCTCAGCCGTCTTGGTAATCCGTATGTCTCTTTCGGTATAAGCAAGCGGCTTTCGCTGGGCGGCAGGGGAGAAAGCGAGTTCTGCCCGTTCTGCGGCACAGCGTATGAATATGCATTCAGAACATACAGCCAGCTCGGCGGATTTTACTGCCCCTCCTGCGGCTATGCAAGGGAAACGCCTGATTATTCGGCAGAGGAGGTATTTTTGCAGGATCCCGATACTTCGTCATTTTTCGCTGTTTTTCGCGGAAAAGCGGCGCTTGTTTCCGTAAATCTCGGCGGTATCTACAATGTTTACAATGCGCTTGCCGCCGCTGCGGCGCTGCGTGAATTCGGCGTGGGGCTCAGTGATGTGGAAAACGCTTTGTCGGAATTCGGCGGCGCGTTCGGAAGAATGGAAAGATTTGAAAACGTGCGCATGCTCCTTGTCAAAAATCCCGCCGGCTTCACGCAGACCGTAAATTACATTAAACCGCTTGCCGTGCATAATCTGATCTTTGTGCTGAATGATAATGACGCGGACGGCAAGGACGTTTCCTGGATCTGGGACGCGCAGATAGATATAGGCGATCATGTGGGGAACGTTTATGCGTTCGGGATACGCTCCGGCGATATGGCTCTGCGTTTGAAATACGCCGGCATTCAGGCAAAAATCATCAAAAATTATGATGAGTTCAAAAAGATAACTTCTCAGCCGGATACCGTTATCATCCCCACTTATACCGCAATGATGGCGCTGCGCCCGTATTTTGCGCACAGATCAGGCAAAAAGGAGTTTTGGCAGTGAAGCTGAATATAGCCCATTTGTATCCTGATCTTCTGAATCTTTACGGCGATTCGGGCAATATCCTGTGCCTGCAAAAGCGCTGCGCGTGGCGCGGTATAGAATGTGCCGTAACGCCGCTTGTTTGCGGGCGTGATTTTGATTTTTCATCGTACGATCTTATCTTTATCGGCGGCGGGCAGGATAGAGAGCAAAAGCTTGTCCTGTCCGATCTCACGCTGAAAAAATGCTCGTCATTAGGCAACGCTGTTCAAAGCGGAGCCGTAGTGCTCGCAATCTGCGGCGGTTATCAGCTGCTCGGAAAATTTTATGAAACGGCGGCGGGGGAACGCCTTGATTTTACCGGTATCCTTGATCTTTATACCTGCGCCGGCGAAAAGCGCCTGATCGGAAATTATGAGTTCAAAACTGCGGAAAAAATACGGATCATCGGCTTTGAGAACCATTCCGGGCGCACGTTCCTCGGCAGCGGCGTCGCCCCGCTGGGCAGAGTGCTCAAAGGCTTCGGCAATAACGGAGCGGATAAAACGGAGGGCGCAAGGTATAAAAATACGTTCTGCACCTATTGCCACGGCCCCGTGCTGCCCAAAAATCCCGATTTTGCCGATATGCTCATAAAAACCGCGCTGGAACGGCGCTATGACGAGGTCGAGCTTGCCCCGCTGGATTGTTCTCAGGAACTGCTTGCCCGCCGCCAGATCCGCGATTTGTATATCTAATTAATTAAATTAAAATTTTTCTTGATTTTATATTCCGCTTATGGTAAAATGTTTCAGCACGGAATATACAGGCCGTGCAATCCACACGCAGTGCCTGCGTCCGCGGTGTATGATTCGGGCGCGTTGCCATAGGCGCGGCGGAGGAATAACCCAAAGGAGGAATATAATAATGGCAAATGTAGTTTCTATGAAACAGCTTTTGGAGGCCGGTGTTCATTTCGGTCACCAAACAAGAAGATGGAACCCCAAAATGGCTCCTTACATTTTTACGGAGCGCAACGGCATCTACATCATCGATCTTCAGAAAACGGTAAAGAAGCTTGATGAGGCTTATATGTTCGTTCGCGATCTTGCCGCAGAGGGCGGTTCTATCATTTTTGTAGGCACAAAGAAGCAGGCGCAGGAATCCATTAAGGAAGAGGCGGAACGCTGCTCCATGCCTTATGTAAACGCCCGCTGGCTCGGCGGTATGCTTACCAACTTCAAAACGATCCGCGGCCGTGTTGCCCGCCTTGCTCAGCTCAAGAAGATGAGGGAGGACGGCACTTTCGATCTTCTTACAAAGAAAGAGGCTGCCGGTCTTGAACTTCAGATCGAAAAGCTTGAAAAATATCTCGGCGGTATCACAGAGATGAATAAAGTGCCTGACGCTATGTTTATCGTTGACCCGCGCAAGGAGCGCATCGCCGTATCAGAGGCTGTGAAGCTCGGTCTTCCTATCGTTGCTATCGTTGATACAAACTGTGATCCGGATGAGATCGATTATGTGATTCCCGGAAATGATGACGCTATCCGCGCTGTAAAGCTCATCGCAGGCGCAATGGCTTCTGCCGTTATAGAGGGCAGAGACGGCAGCGATGTTGCTGAAGCTGCCGAAGAAGCTCCCGCAGAGGCAGCAGAGGAAGCACCCGTAGCCGAGGATGCTGAATAATTTAAGTATAACTGAATTTATATAGTTTGGAGGAATTGTAATGAATTTTACAGCTCAGGATGTAAAGACCCTTCGTGAAAAAACAGGCGTCGGCATGATGGAGTGCAAAAAGGCGCTTACCGAAGCTGACGGCGATATGGACAAGGCTGTAGACTATCTTCGTGAAAGAGGTCTTGCTGCCGCTCAGAAAAAGGCTGCAAGAATCGCTGCAGAGGGCGTTGTTCTCTCTTATGCGGACGCTGCTGCCAAAAAGGGCGTTGTTATTGAAGTCAATTCAGAAACCGATTTCGTTGCCAAAAATGAAAAATTTATTGATTTCGTTACGGATTGTGCGAAAACGATCATCGCAACAGGCGTAAGCACCGTTGAGGAGCTTGCTGCCGCAGAATATATGGGCACCGGCAGAACCGTTTCCGAAACGCTGAACGATCTTATCCTCGCTATCGGCGAGAATATGAAGCTCCGCCGTTTTGAGGTTATGGAGGGCGTGCTTGCAACTTATGTGCATGCAGGCGGTTCCGTAGGCGTTATGGTAGGCTTTGACGTTGCAGATGAATCCAAGGCAGATACAGCCGAGTTCGCTGATATGGGCAAAAACATTGCAATGCAGATCGCAGCCATGAGCCCCGCTTATCTTGACGAGGCTTCCGTTCCCGCAGATGTTATCGAGCATGAAAAGAGCATTCTTGCTTCTCAGATGAAGGAAGATCCCAAAATGGCTTCCAAGCCCGAGGCTGTCCTTGCAAAGATAGCAGAGGGCAAAATGGGCAAGTACTACAAGGAAAATTGCCTTGTCGATCAGGAATTCGTCCGCGGTGACCTTTATGACGGCAATGTTAAGGGCTATGTGGATTCCGTTGCCAAGACACTCGGCACGCAGATCAAGATCAACGGCTTTATCCGCATGACAAGAGGCGAGGGCCTTGAAAAACGCCAGGAGAATTTTGCAGAGGAGATCGCTAAGCAGATCAACGGCTAAGACTTCCGCGAAAAATTCAATATGATTTGATTTTAACGGCTTAAAACCAACGGTTTTAAGCCGTTTTTTCGTGCTCGATACTTTTGAGGCAAAATTCATCGAATTATTGTAAAATATCGTAATTTTTCATATCAATATGAGGCAAAGTTGGGGCGAAAAATGGGGCGGGTTTGAATAATCTAATCTTCTGCTAAGTTGTCTCAAATCAGTATATAAAATATTCAAATTATAAGGTGTGTAATTATAGAAATATAGTTGCACACTTTTTTATCAAAGATAGAAAGGGGATAGTGTAAAGTGCCAAAATGCAAAACGATTGCCATATGCAATCAAAAAGGCGGCGTGGGTAAAACAACTACCGCAGTCAATCTCGGCGTCGGACTTGCAATGCAGGGCAAAAAGGTCTTGCTTGTGGACGCTGATCCGCAGGGCGATCTGACAATCAGTCTCGGCTGGCAGGATAACGACGGTTTGCCTGTTACGCTTGCCAATAAAATATCGGATTTCATTCAGGACAGGAGCAGCACCCCCGATGATGTCATTTTACATCATTCCGAGGGTGTTGATCTCATACCATCAAACTTGGAACTTTCTGCACTTGAATTAAGCCTTGTAAGCGCAATGAGCAGAGAGGTCGCAATGAAAGGTTATCTGCACAGTCTTAAAGATAAGTATGATTATATCATCATAGACTGTATGCCTTCGCTCAGTATGATCACCATTAACGCGCTTGTTGCGGCAGACAGCGTGATCATTCCCGTACAGGCGCAGTATCTTTCCGCCAAAGGAATGACGCAGCTCATTCAGACGATCTTAAAGGTCAAGAGACAAATCAACCCGAACTTGAAAATTGACGGCGTGCTTTTAACGCTTGTGGACGGCAGAACAAACTTTGCCAAAAGCACAAAGGACGCTATCAAAAACACTTACGGTAAGTTTATCAGAATTTTTGATACGAGTATTCCTGTTGCGGTAAAAGCGGCGGAAACAAGCTCAAAAGGCAAAAGTATTTACGCCTATGAGCCTAAAAGCAAAGCGGCTGAGGCATACAGGAAATTAACAAAGGAGGTGCTTAACATTGAGCAAAGAAAGACAGACAGACTTCGTACTGCCGAAACTCGATGAACTCTTTACTTCGCAGAGTGAACGGGATAACGGTATGCTGCCGCATTTGCAGGATATACCGCTGTCATTGCTAGATGATTTCCCTAACCATCCGTTCAAAGTCCGTGATGATGAAGATATGCTCAAACTCACGGAAAGCATAACCGAGCGTGGCGTTCTCGTTCCGGCAATCGTAAGACCGAAAGTAGATGGGAGATATGAACTCATATCCGGTCACAGAAGAAAGCGGGCAAGCGAGTATGCGGACAAGAAAACATTACGCTGTATCGTTTCCGACCTTGATGATGACGCCGCCACTATCATAATGGTGGACAGCAATATTCAAAGGAGTAACATACTGCCGAGTGAAAAAGCGTTTGCATATAAAATGCGGCTTGATGCTATGAACAGACAGGGAAAAAGAAGTGATTTAACTTCGACACCACTGGTGTCGAAGTTCAGAACAAATGAAGAACTTGCCGAACAGGTTGGAGAAAGCCGAGAACAGATACGGCGATATATCCGATTGACAAACCTTGTTCCCGAACTGCTTGAAATGGTGGACGAGGGCAGGATAAAAATGAGACCCGCCGTAGAAATATCCTATCTTGACGAAGATGCACAGCGTGATCTTGTGGACGCTATTGATTTGGAGGAATGTACGCCGTCCCACGCTCAGACAATCAAGATGAGAAAGTTTTTTGAGGACGGCAAGCTAAGCACAGATGTCATCACTTCCATTATGCAGGAGGAAAAACCAAACCAGCGAGAAAAGCTCATCATTCCCAACAAGGCAGTTGAAAAATACATTCCGAAATCCGTTCCGCTTGAAAAACGGCAGGATTATGTGTTTAAGGCTTTGGAGCATTACGGCAAATATCTGCAAAGGCAGAAGATGCGAGACGCAAGGTAGCGTCATTACAAATTTTCGCTTTCCCTTTCCCACACCCTAACCCTTTTCTAACCTTTACCAACCGAGAAAGAATAAGTTCTTAAAGAGTTTAGATATAGCACAAAACAGAGAAAGAAGTGATGTCAGATGATTTAGGAAATAATCGCAAAATTGCCTATATATATCAAAAAGAGTAATATCAAGGCAAGGGAGCGATGAAGTATGAAAAAGGCGATTTGGATAACCGCAATTTGTGTTTTGGCTGCAATGCTGTTCGCAGCTTGCAGGAACAGCGCAAAAGAAAACACTGCCTTAAATGAAAGCGAATCCGTTTTTTCTTCGGCTGGTATAGTCAGCAGCGATGAAACTGTAACAGAAAGCGCAGAGTTTTCAAACAATACGGCAGAGCAAAATGCCGCCGGTGCACAGCAAAACACAAGCGGGAGCAGTACGAAAAATACACCGAATGAGACCGCAGCACAACAGAAAGGAACAAATACCACCGCAGGAACAACAGCAAAACGCCAAACTGCTGCACAAAAACAGACAACTACCAAAAGGCAAACTACAACGCAAAAGCCTGCCACCACAAAGAAACCCACTACAACAAAGAAAAGCGGCGTCAATCAAAGCGATGTTCAGTGGGTGCAGGCACAGGCGCACGCATATATGCGCAGTAAAGGCATCGTAGTCGATTCGGGCGTAGGCAGTTATTCCGGGAGAATTTCAAGTGCGAACAGAACAAAAGAGGAACTTCTTGATGAGGTCAAGGAATGGATAGACGGCGAGTATAACGACTGCAAAGCAAGCGGTTATGACACGGTATATATGTACTGCAAAATCGAAAACAGAGGTAACGGCAGTTATTTTCTGTATGTAATGTACGGCTAATTCAGCCGAAACAGAGCACCGATCAAAACATCGGTGCTTTTTTTATGTCTAAAAACAGGAGGAATAGTATGCAAAAGATATTAAAACTCAAACCAAAAAAGCTTTTGTGCGTATTTCTTGCGGCGCTTATGGCATTAACTGCTATTATGCCGGCTCTCGGCGCATATGCCGCAGTAGAAAAATGCACGCTGAACATTCGCACGAGTTCCAAGTACAAATACATGAACAACTGGGCATATCCAAACGCCCGTAACGGAATTCACCTTGCCACTGTTGCCTCGGGTTCGCATAAGGGCGAGATCGTGTACTGTATTGAGTTTGGCAAGGATATGGGAGAAACAGGTCAGGAAGAAACCATCTATGATATTGAAGATGTGCCAGCGTGGCAGGATATGAATTCCACACAACAGCGTGGAATAACTTACGCAACGATCTACGGCTACCCGAATTTCAATTACGGCGTATCCAACGAGGCCGCGCAGGTCGCTACACAGTTTGTTGTTTGGGAGTATTCACAAGGATACCGTACCTCAGCGGACGGAAATGATCCCACAGCGGGACTGAACGGCACAAGTTCAAAAATTGAAAATGCCATAGAAGCGGCAGGATTTGATGTCCGCCAGCAGTACTACAAATCCGGCGTAGTTCCATATGACGATGTCATGACGGCATACAAGGGTATCCTTAACGGAATTAAGACGCACAGAACCGTACCGAGTTTCAGAAATGATACGCTCGAACTGACTTGGAACAACAGCAACAACCGCTACGAGGCAAAAGTTACCGATTCCAACGGTGTACTTTCAAGTTTTGCCGTAACTTCAAGCAATTCAAACTTAAAGTTTTCCAAATCCGGCAATACGCTTACTGTCTATTCAACGGCAGTTATCAATTCCGCAGCAACAGTCACGATGACCAAGACCTGCACAACGGTTGGCGCTGACATCGGTTTTGTTCCCGAAAATACTACGGACAATCAGTCACTTGTAGGTAGATTAACAGACCCGGTTACCGCATCATTCAAAGTCAAAACCGCCACAGGTAACGCAAGGATCGTAAAGACATCCGAGGACGATAATGTTGGTAACATTAAGTTTACGCTTGAAGGCAACGGGCTGACTTACACAGGTGTCACGGACAGCAAGGGCGTATTCCTTAAATCCAACATTCCTGCCGGAACTTACACCGTTACGGAAGAATCCATTGACAAATATGTGCCGCAAAAGTCTCAGACGGTTACTGTCAGAGGCGGTGAAACCACGACCGTGAACTTTGATAATATCCTCAAAAAGTTCAGAGTTAAGGTAGTAAAGACCGATATTGAGAAAGGTGAAGCGCAGGGTGACGCTTCCCTTGCAGGAGCAACCTATGGTCTGTACAAGGGCGATGAGCTGATCGCTAAGTATACCACCGATTCCAACGCATCGTTCACCACAGACTATTATGTATGCGACACGGACTGGACGCTGAAAGAACTCGAATCAAGCGAGGGCTATCTGATAAATGGCACAGTGTATAAAGTCGGTGCTGACCCGAAGTTATACACTGTCGAATTCAACACCACAGAAAACAATGTGACCGAGGAAGTCATCAAAGGTAACATTGCGATTATCAAGCACACCGATGACGGATCGACGCAGATCGAAACGCCCGAAAAAGGCGCTGAATTCCAGATTTATCTCAAATCCGCAGACTCGTTCGTGAACGCAGATGAGGACGAAAGAGATACCATTGTCTGTGATGAGGACGGCTTCGCAAGTTCAAAACTGCTGCCATACGGCGTATATACCGTGCACCAGACCAAAGGCTGGGACGGCAGAGAGATGATCAAGGACTTTGATGTGTTTATCAACTCAGATGGCAAGACATACAAGTTTCTAATCAACAACTCTAACTTTGAAAGTTATGTAAAGGTAATCAAACTCGACGCCGAAACGGGAAAACAGATCTCCTACGCAGGGGCGGGCTTTGAGATCTATGACAGCGAAGGTCACCGCATTTCAATGCAGTTCACCTACCCCGAAGTTACGGAGATCCACACCTTTTATACAAATTCAGAAGGTTACCTCATAA
>OIXS01000162.1_pt1 | contig 43909 bp, 30 predicted proteins | sample 1587841 | NCBI WGS metagenome assembly OIXS01 (sample SAMN03283254) | human gut metagenome | biome: human-associated habitat; material: feces | host: Homo sapiens | place: USA | collected 2013
TCAGCTTGAGCTGGTTGTCCTTCTGCAGCATCTCACGGCTGATGTTCAGGCTCAGATCCTGGCTGTCCACAATGCCCTTGACAAAGCTGAAGTAATCGGGCAGCAGGTCTGCGCACTTTTCCATAATGAGCACGCCGGATGCGTACAGGGCCAGACCCTTCTCATACTCCTTGGTGTAGAAATCATAGGGGCGATGGCTGGGCACGAACAGCAGGGCGTTATAGTTGGCGGTGCCCTCGGTGCGGCTCACAATGACGCGGGCGGGGTCAGAATAATCGTTGAACTTATCCTTGTAGAAGCTGGCGTATTCCTCATCGGTGACCTCGCTCTTCTGCTTCTTCCAGATGGGTACCATGCTGTTCAGGGTCTCAAGCTCGGTGTAGGTCTCCCACTCCGGCTTGTAGTCCTCGGGCTTGGGATCGGGTTCGGGCTTCTGGCGGCTCTTTTCCCGCTCCATCTGGATGGGATAGCGCACATAGTCGCTGTACTTTTTGACGATGGCCACGATGCCGTATTCGTCAAGGAAGTTCTCGTAATTGTCGGTATCGGTGCTGTCCTTGATGTGCAGGATGATGTCAGTACCGGCAGTGTCCTTCTCGGCGGGGGTCAGCTCGTAGCCGTCAGCACCGCTGGACTCCCACTGCCAGGCCTCGTCCGCACCGTATGCCTTGGAGATGACGGTGACCTTGTCGGCGACCATGAAGGCGGAGTAGAAGCCTACGCCGAACTGACCGATGATGTCGATGTTCTCGTCCTTGTTGTCCTTCTTGAAGTCCAGAGAACCGGAGTGGGCGATGGTGCCCAGGTTCTGCTCCAGCTCTTCTTTGGTCATGCCGATGCCGTTATCGGAGACAGTCAGCAGGCGATTGTCCTTATCGCGGGTGAGCAGGATGCGGAAATCGCCCTTGTTCATGCCCACGGAAGGATCGGTCAGGCTCTTATAATAAAGTTTGTCGATGGCATCCGAAGCGTTGGAGATCAGCTCACGCAGGAAGATCTCCTTGTTGGTGTAGATGGAGTTGATCATCATGTCCATCAGTTTTTTGCTTTCAGCCTGAAATTCTTTCTTCGCCATAATACAAAACCTCTTTTGTACAGTATTCAGATCCGGCCCCTCGCAAAAGGAGCGGCAATGCAAAAGAAGCAGCCGATGCTGCATCTTCTTAGCACTCATATCTTTCGAGTGCTAATATACACCGATGCGGGTCAAAAATCAAGGGGTTTCATAAAAAGTTCAGAAATGAACTGGAACAAAATGCCTTTTGTGCGTTGCTACAAAAAATTCATAAAGAAATAGTTGACCTTTCACAACTTTTAGCGTATACTGGTCAGCGGAAACAAACGAGGAAAGAGGAATATGTTATGGCAATGAAGCCGGAGATCTCCGTGAAGAACCTGCTGATGCAGGCATTCCTGACGGGCTGGGAACGCTCGGACAAGAGCATTTCGCAGGATGAATACTTACAGAGCGCCATTCAGGTCATCGAAGTGCTGCAGGTGGAACCTGAAAATGTCTACGCCGAGGAGGGCCTGGGCCTGACCGACGGCGATGAGGTGGACCATCTCGACGACCTGCTGCGGGCGGACGGCCAGTGGCTGTATTACGGCGTGGAGGAGGAAAACTTCTTCCTCATCCAGTGGTACCCGGACAAGGCTTCTGCCGAGGCCAAGCTGGCCGAGCTGGAAGCACTGGGCGACGGCAAGCAGTATCTGGTGGACCTGAGCCTGACCCGCGAAAATCCTTCGGCCGCTGAGAACTTCGGCAGCTCCAACCCGGTTCAGCTGCGGAGCTGAGCCCGGCGTTTCTGACAAAAAGAAAGGGAATTTTCCATGCAGCTTTCACAAACGGAACGGGAGCGCCTGTCCGCTATTCTGGAACAGTACGACCATCACCCCAAAGTGCAGGAAATGCGTGAGTTTATCCAGCACGGTGATGTGACCACCTACCAGCACTGCAAGAATGTGGTCGTGGTCAGCTGCTGGATCAACCACCGCTTCCATCTGGGAGCCGATGAGACCACGCTGGCCGTGGGGGCTTTTCTCCACGATTTCTATCTCTATGACTGGCACAAGCAGGGCTCTTTCCACGGCCTGCGGCATCTGTTTGAGATGCACGGCTTTTCCCACCCGGGGTCTGCCTGTGTGAACGCACAGCGGGTGTTTGGCATTACCAAAAAGGAGCAGAACGTCATTACAAGCCACATGTGGCCCCTGACTTTCCGCCATATCCCGACCTGCCGGGAGGCGGTCATCGTCTGTCTGGCGGATAAATACTGCGCCATTGTGGAGAGCATGTTCCGCCGCACAAGGGTGGGCGCTGACGAAGAAGAGTGGTAAAGAAGCCGCCGCACTGTTCACATTAAAGCAAAAGACCAGAGTTGTAACGCCGTTTGGCGAAACAACTCTGGTCTTTTTTGTTGGGACTTGTGCAACAGCCTCTTTGAAAAAGTGATCTTATTCTGCTCTCAGAGCCTTGACAGGGTCAGAGCGGGAAGCGGTTTTGGCGGGGATGAAGCCGCCCAGAATGGTCAGCACCGTTGCCAGCGCAACCAGCACCACAGCGGCCTTCCAGGGCAGAACGGCCACTACGCTGGTGCCGACGGCGATCTTCTGGATGAGCATGTTGCCCGGAATGAGCAGCAGTCTGCTGAGGCCGATGCCCATGAGGCCCGAGCACAGGCCGATGATGAAGGTCTCGGCGTTGAACACCTCGGAGATGTTCCGCTTGGAAGCACCGATGGCACGCAGGATGCCGATCTCCTTGCGGCGCTCCAGCACGCTGATATAGGTGATGATGCCAATCATAATGGAGGAGACCACCAGCGAGATGGAGACAAAAGCCACCAGCATGTTGGAGATCATGTTGATGATCCTGGTCACGGAGGTCATCAGGGTGCCCACCACATCGGTGTACTGGATCACCTTGTCTTCCGCGCCCTGCTCACGCATGGCGGCATTGTGGCTGTCCAGCACATTGAGGACCTTCGCCTTTTGCTCGAAGTCCAGCGGATAGATGTTGATCTGGCTGGGGTCGTCCTCGCTGGCATAACCAAAGGCCTGCAGGTTGCTTTCATAGGTGGCGCTGGTGGACATCATTTTCGACTTCATCAGCTCCGCCAGATCGTCCTCGGTCATGTTGAATCGGATGGCATTCCGGAACGCATCTGCGTCGATCTTCAGCGCGCTTTCCATCTGGCTGCCCAGAGAGGAGAAGCGCTCGGTCATCTGACTCTGCAGATTCGTGCTGATCTGGCCCATGGCCTGCTCCATGGCAGTGCCCAGCTGGGCCTGCAATTCGGCGGCGATCTGTTCTGAGAAGTTTGCCATCACGCTGCCCATGACCTGCTGCATGGCGGCAGTAAGCTGCTCCTGCAGGGCAGCGGTATCGATGAGGCTGCCCATGGAATCCTTCATCAGGTGCTGGAACTGGTCACTGGCAAGATACTGGTCAAAACCGATCTTGTCCAGCCCCAGAATGCCGTTGCCGATGATGTAATCCTTGTAGCCGGTCATCACCTTCTGGGCCAGCTGCTGCATTTTGTCGGCGGGGATGGAAATGTCCATGTTGGCGAACACGTCCGTCAGGGCGCTCATGTCGATGTCGGGCGTTTCGGCCAGATCAAATTGGAAGCTGTCCGGGTCAATGAGGGAGGAAAAATCTACGGAACCGTCACTCAGGTCGAACGCGCCGCTCAGGTCAAAATCCAGCTTGCCGGGATCGAACTGGAAGGCGCTCTCGAGCTGGTCGGTGTCAATGGAGAAGAGGGAAGCCATGTCCACGGCAGCGGTCTGTTCGGTGCCGAAGGGTTCACCGTTCAGCACATTGGTCTGCGGGTCGGCGAGCTGGTCCTGCACCAGCCTGCTCTGGGCGGCGGTGTCCATGACATGCCGGGTCAGGGAGGCGGGATAGGCGATGCCGGAGGACAGCATGGCGGCGGAGGCGTTCTCCCTGGGCTGCACCACGCCCACGATGGTCATGGTCTCGCTGTTGGCCACAAGCTCCTGCAGGAAGGCCTTGTCGTCCGATTTATCCACCCAGGTGCTGTGGGCATCGTCGTACTGGTAGCGGTCGGCCGCGTTGACCAGCTTGAAGGTGCGGCCCAGAAAATCGCTGTACCGGTAGGTCTTGAAATCTTCGGGCACATCCACATTCTGGTTCTGGGCGAACTGCTGGATCATCTTGTCCAGCTCGGCGTTGTCCCGCAGGCCCAGCGCGTAGAGGGCATAATCGGTGATGGAACCATCCGCACCCAGCACGGCAACGCATTCGTTGTAGCTTTCGGGCCAGCGGCCTGCCTTGACCTCGTACTGGGAATGATACAGGGCATCGCTGGCGGGCAGCTGGTAGAACACGCTGGTGTTCATCATGCTGGCCATCATGTTGTTGGTCGAGCTGGTGGAGCTGATGCCCAGAGCGGAAAGGGAGGAATCCGGGTTCACCTGCCGGATGCTGCCGTCCGGGTCCTGGCGGTAGATCTGAGGCTGTACATTATAGGAATATTCCACCGAGGAAACGCTCTCCCCGATGCTGCAGGCATCGCTCTCGAGGTAGGCTTTCAGGCTCTTCAGGTCGTTGGAGGTGATGCCGGAAACCATCTGGGTCACGAGCTGGCGCACCGGCACCATCCCCTCGCCGAGGTCGGGGGCGGCGGTCTGGCCGGGCAGGTCGGCGGACAGCAGGCTGGTCAGGTCCATGCCGCTGCGCAGGATCTGCACCGGGTACTCGGAAAGGGTGTCCCGCTCCATGTCGGCGATATACTGGTTGACACCGGTGGACAGGGAAATGATCAGCGCAATGCCGATGATGCCGATAGAGCCTGCAAAGGCCGTGAGCAGGGTGCGGGTCTTTTTGGTCCAGAGGTTGTTGAAGCTCAGGGTCAGCGAGGTCCACCACGACATGGAGGAGTGGCCCATGTTCTTGTGAACGGCAGGGGCAAGCTGAGCGGTGTCGGGTTCGTAGGGGGCAGTGTCAGAGCGGATGACACCATCTTTCAGATTCACGATGCGGGTGGCGTACTGCTGGGCCAGCTCCGGGTTGTGGGTGACCATGACCACCAGCCGGTCCTTTGCCACCTCCTTGAGCAGCTCCATGACCTGGATGCTGGTCTCGCTGTCCAGCGCGCCGGTGGGCTCGTCCGCCAGCAGGATATCCGGGTTGTTGACCAGCGCACGGGCAATGGCAACGCGCTGCATCTGGCCGCCGGACATCTCGCTGGGGTGCTTGTGCAGCTGATTGCCCAGCCCCACCTTCTGCAGTGCCTCGGTGGCGCGGCGCTTGCGCTCTGCGCCCGAGATGCCGGAAATGGTCAGGGCCAGCTCCACGTTGGCCAGAACGGTCTGATGGGGGATCAGGTTGTAGCTCTGGAACACAAAGCCGATGGTGTGGTTGCGGTAGGAGTCCCAATCGCGGTCGGTGTACTTTTTGGTGGAGATCCCGTTGATGACAAGGTCACCGCTGTCGTACCGATCCAGGCCGCCGATGATGTTCAGCAGGGTGGTCTTACCGGAGCCGGAGGGGCCCAGTATGGCGACGAATTCGCTGTCGCGCAGGTTCAGGCTGACATCATTCAGCGCGGTCTGTACAAGGTCACCGGTTTTGTATTCCTTGCGGATCTTTTTCAGTTGTAGCATAGGCAGGCCTTTCTTATGCGTGCCCGGCGGCGTGTGGGAAATGCCGGACAAAAAACAAAATAACGTAGATATGGTATCAGATGAATGTGAACAAACCGTTGCTTTTCTGGAAAGATGGTGTTATGCTGGAGAAGGTAAAAGAAACAAAAATCGACACTTTATGACGTAAATTACCAGAAATTAAGACGCAAAAAGCCGCCATTTCTGCACGGTTCGACGCATAGTGACGTTTTTTCGGGGATTGAATCTTTCCGCAGGGCCTTATAAAATAGTATCGTACAGTACGCACGGAAGAAAAGTGCGGCAAATTTAAGGCAAAGGGGAAGGTTGGATTGACGGAACGACTCGTTTCAAAGCTGCATGTCGCGCTTTTGAGCTACGACGAGCGGGAGATCCGCGTCCGGAAAAATTATCTGGAGGAGCAGAATCCTGCGATCTGCTGTGTCTGCTTCCACAGCGGCGAGGAGCTGCTGCGGGAGCTGCGCCAGCAGCGCAGTGTGGATATCGTGGTGCTTTCGAGCCAGCTGGAGGATATGGATGGGTATGAGTTCCTCAAGCGGCTCAACAGCCTGCATAACCGCCCGCTGCTGCTGTTGCAGGGGGATGACTGGTACAGCGATGCCACGGCATCGTTCCTGCGGCCGGACGGCAGGCAGTACCTGCCGGAGCGCAGCAGCCTGCTGGATCTGCTGCTGGATCTGCGCAGCTCCACGGACATCGGCATCTTCTGGGTGCTGCCGTTCTGCAAGCAGCTTTATGCGGAGTGGGGCATCCAGCAGCCGGATGTGAACTGTGAATATCTGACCACCGCGCTGCAGGTCGTATGCGGCACGGAGCGGAAGCTGGCCGTGCGCAAGGAGATCCTGCAGACTGTGGCCGAGGAACACCACACCACAGTGGCCGCTGTGGACTGCGGGATGCGCCGCCTGATCGACGGGGTGGAAAAATACAACACCGAAGCCTGGCAGAAATTCAAGCAGGATTACGGCCTGATGGGGCATAGCGTTACCCTGGGCAAGCTGATCTATGCGGGCCGCCAGAAATTGATCGACAGCGGAACGCAGGGACGGAAGGCCGGACGATGAGAAAAAAGAGAGAGAACGGAATGGCAAAAGAGAGTGGGATGGGGGATTTCCCCCGCAAACAATTTGAGAGCGTGCTGCTGCACTCCCTGCGCATCATGGACCAGAACCGGGAATACCTGCAGATGCATCTGGCCCGGACCGGAGACGAAAGGACCCGGCAGGCGCTGGAGGATATGGGGCAGGAGAGCATCCGCCTGGAGCGCACCCTGCGGGAAATGATGGGCCTGCTGGAAGTGGAGATGAACGACAAGCCGTCCATGAAGCCGGTAGACCTGTGCTGGATCCTGATGGAGGCCGCCCAGATGGCCCCGGAGATCGAGAAGCAGCTGGGCATCCGGCTGATCGTGGATCACAGCCCGTTCCGGCGCTGCTATGTCAAGGCGGATGCCCAGGAGGCCGAGCAGCTGCTGTTTCATCTGCTTTCCAACGCCCTGCGGGCCGTAAGCCCCGGCGGGCAGATCAAGATCCGGCTCACCCGGGACGACGAGGATCTGTACCTGATCGTGGAGGACGACGGCTGCGGCCTGCCCACCGGTGAAAACTGGATGGAGAACCGCCGCCGCTTCCTGGGCGGTGTGCAGGCAGGGCTGCTGCTCTGCCGCCGTTACTGCGCCCACATGGGGTGGGTGCTTTCCCTCACGCCGCGCGGTGCCGGAAGCGGCACCCGGGCGGAGGTGCGCATCCCGCTGGCCGGAACGATGTTTCCCATTGAGGGCAGCGTGGAACTGCACACCATCCATCCGGCGCTCACCACTGCTGACGGCCTGCGCTGGCAGATCCTGCGGGAGCTTGCCCTGTTGTCCGATAAAATGGAATGATATGATATTCAGCGCCCTGCTCCGGGCTTTTCCGGGGCAGGGCGTTTTTGCGTAAAAATCACTCCGAGTAAAGAATCTTAACCGGGATGTAGAAAAACAGGGGGGCTGTATTCGTGAATTTAACAAAATGTTTAACTTTTTGAGCGGAAAATACTATTTTTTGCGTGTAAAATGTGGTGACTGGATTGATTGTATCCCGATTTTTGAGTATAATACAACTGTATTTTTATATTGTTCCTCAGGAGGAAAAGCAAGTGAGAGTAGGTCTTGACATCGGAAGCACCACCATCAAGTGCGCGGTGCTGGACGAACATGATGCGCTGATTTATTCAACATACGAGCGTCATTACAGCCATATTTTGGAAAAGGCGCAGGAGCTGCTGCGCCGCATCGATGCAGAGCACCTGCACGGAAACAAGGCTCTGCTGAGCATCTCCGGTTCTGCCGGTATGGGCCTGGCCGACAGCTGCGGCGTGCCCTTTGTGCAGGAGGTGTTCTCCACCCGTGTGGCAGTCAAGCGGTTTGTGCCCGCCACCGACTGCGTGATCGAGCTGGGCGGCGAGGATGCAAAGATCCTGTTCCTGACCAACGGCACCGAGGTCCGCATGAACGGCAGCTGCGCCGGCGGCACCGGTGCCTTTATTGACCAGATGGCCACCCTGCTGAAGATGAGTGCCGACGAGATGAACAAGGCCGCGGAAAAGGCCGAGCGCACCTATACCATCGCGTCCCGCTGCGGCGTGTTTGCCAAAAGCGACGTGCAGCCCCTCATCAATCAGGGCGCGCGCACGGAGGATATCGCCGCCAGCATCTACAAGGCGGTGGTCAACCAGACCATTGCCGGTCTGGCACAGGGCCGCCCCATCAAGGGCAATATCCTGTATCTGGGCGGGCCGCTGACCTTCAGCAGCGTGCTGCGCAAGAGCTTTGATGAGGCGCTGGGGGTCACCGGTACCTGCCCCGAGAACAGCCTGCTCTATGTGGCGCTGGGTGCCGCCCTCTATGCGGACAAGGAGTTCGACCTCTCCGCAGTGGCCGACGCGCTGGACCAGTACGCCGCCACCGCTACTTATGCCAGTGAGCCTCCGCTCTTTGCCAACAAGCAGGAGTACGAGGAATTCCATGCCCGGCACATGTCCCACAGAGTGCCTCATGTGCCCTTCAGCGCCCAGTGCGGCCCGGTGCATATCGGCATCGACTCCGGCTCCACCACCGTCAAGCTGGTGGTGGTGGACGAGAAGAGCCAGATCCTGTACACCAATTACCAGCCCAACCTTGGCAACCCGCTGCCCCTGATCCGGGAACAGCTGATCAAGATCTACCGGGAACACCCCGGCCTGCAGGTGGTCAGCGTGACCACCACCGGCTACGGTGAGGAACTGGTCAAGAACGCCTTCCGCTGTGATTATGGTCTGGTGGAAACGGTGGCTCATTTCACCGCCGCCAAATACTTTATGCCCGATGTAGATTTCATCATCGATATCGGCGGTCAGGACATGAAGTGCTTCAAGATCGAGGATGGTGCCATCAGCAACATCTTCCTGAACGAGGCCTGTTCCTCCGGCTGCGGCAGCTTTTTGCAGACCTTTGCGCAGGCATTGGGCTATGATGTCAAGAAGTTCGCCGCTCTCGGCCTGTTCGCAGACCGCCCCGTGGATCTGGGCAGCCGCTGCACCGTGTTTATGAACAGCTCGGTCAAGCAGGCCCAGAAGGACGGCGCTTCCATCGAGAACATTTCCGCCGGTCTGTCCATCAGTGTGGTCAAGAACGCGCTGTACAAGGTCATCCGCGCATCCAGCCCCGAGGAGCTGGGCCGCAAGATCGTGGTGCAGGGCGGTACTTTCTACAATGAGGCTGTTCTCCGCGCCTTTGAAAAAGAGATGGGCGTGGAGGTCATCCGCCCCGACATCGCGGGCCTGATGGGTGCCTACGGCGCGGCCCTGTTCGGCCTGCGCCAGAGCCATAAGAACCATCAGGAAACTTCCAGGATGATGAATCTGGCCGAGCTGGAAGCCTTCGACCAGAAGGTGGTCAGCGTCAAGTGCGGCGGCTGCGGCAACCACTGCCAGCTCACCATCAACACCTTTGCCGATGGCCGCAAGTTCATCTCCGGCAACCGCTGCGATAAGCCCGTGACCGGTAAGAGCGAGGACGACAGCCTGAATCTGTACGCCTACAAGCAGCATCTGCTGGCCGGTTACAAGCCCGTGCCCGGCAAGCGCGGCTCCATTGGCATTCCGCTCTGCCTGAATATGTACGAGCTGCTGCCCTTCTGGTACACCTTCTGGACCAGGCTGGGCTTTGCCGTGCACACCAGCCCGGTGTCCAGCCGGGGGCTGTATCTGGCCGGTCAGGCCACCATCCCCAGCGACACCGCCTGCTTCCCGGCCAAGCTGAGCCATGGCCACATCAAGGCCCTGAGCCAGATGCACCTGGATGCCATCTTCTACCCCTGCCTGACCTACAACTTTGACGAAGGACTGGGCGACAACCACTATAACTGCCCTGTGGTGGCCTATTACCCTGAAGTTCTGGCAGGCAACTGCCCCGAGCTGGAGGGCCAGAAGTTTATCTATGACTATGTGGGCATCCACCGCCCCAAGGACTTTGTCCGCAAGATGGCAAAGGAAGTCCTGCCCAAATACTTCGGCGGCATTTCCGAAAAGGAAGTGCAGGCCGCTGCCGATGCTGCCTACGCCGAGCACGAGGCCCACATGGCCCAGATCCGGGTCAAGGGCAGCGAGATCATTGATGAGGCACGCCGTCAGGGCAAGCGCATCATCGTGCTGGCTGGCCGCCCCTACCACGTTGACCCTGAGATCAACCATGGCATCGACCACCTCATTACCCGCCACGGCGCGGCTGTTGTCACCGAGGACAGCATCTCCAACCGGGTGGAAAAGTTCCCCACCAGTGTGCTGAACCAGTGGACCTACCACAGCCGCCTGTATGCGGCGGCCAAGTACTGCACCACCCAGAAGGATATGGATCTGGTGCAGCTGGTCTCCTTTGGCTGCGGCGTGGATGCCATTACCACCGATGAGACCCGCGAGATCCTGCAGGCAGGCAGCAAGCTCTACACTCAGCTCAAGATCGATGAGATCACCAATCTGGGTGCGGTCAACATCCGTCTGCGCAGCCTGTTCGCCGCTCTGGAGGAGCGCGACGAGGCGGCAGAGGAAAAGGCCGCCCCCAAGGCAGAAGCCTGATACATAGGAGGAACCTATGGAATACAATTATCCCAAATTTACCCCGGAGATGAAGCAGACCCACACCATCCTCATCCCCAACATGGCCATTACCCAGTTCCGGCTGCTGGAATACGCCCTGCGCTACGACGGCTACAAGTGCGAGATCCTGGGCAACTGCGGCAGCGCCGTGGCACAGCTGGGCCTGAAATACGTCCACAACGACACCTGCTATCCGGCCCTGCTGGTCATTGGCCAGTTTCTGGACGCCCTGAATAGCGGCAAGTATGACCTGGATCATACGGCCCTGCTCATCACCCAGACCGGCGGAGGCTGCCGTGCTTCCAACTACATCCACCTGCTCCGCAAGGCTCTGGTCAAGGCGGGCTATCCCCAGATCCCCGTTGCCAGCCTGAACTTCTCCGGTCTGGAAAAAGACAGCGGCTTCCAGATGACCCTGCCGCTGGCCCGCCGCGCGCTGGCCTGCATTTTCTACGGCGATATGCTCTGTGCCCTGCGCAATCAGGTGGCTCCCTACGAGAACGAAAAGGGTGCCGCTGACCGGATGGTCGATCTGTGGGTCGAGCGTCTGGGCCGCGTTCTGCTGGCCGGCAAGGGCTTTACCGCCCGGGAAATGAAGCACACCTTCCCGCTCATTGCAAAGGATTTTGCGGCTATCCCCGTGACCCGGGTGCCCAAGGTCAAGGTGGGCGTGGTCGGCGAGATCTACGTTAAATACAGCCCCTTGGGCAACAACGACCTGCAGAAGTTCCTGGAGAGCCAGGACTGTGAGGTGAACTTCCCGGGCCTGATGGGCTTTGTGCAGTACTGCATCTTCAATATGGGCGAGGATCATGTCCTCTACGGCGGCAAGCTGGCCGTCAAGATGGGCACGGATCAATTGCTCAACTGGCTGGACAGCGTGGAGCGTGCCATGCTCAAGGCCACAGCCGATGCCGGATTCTACGCCCCCGGGCCCTTCAAGGAGCTGGTGGAAAAGCCCCACGGCATCATTTCGCTGGGGGCCAAGATGGGCGAGGGCTGGCTGCTGACCGCCGAGATGATCGAGCTGGTGCAGGGCGGCTACGGCAACATCGTCTGTGCCCAGCCCTTCGGCTGCCTGCCCAACCATATCGTGGGCAAGGGCATGGTGAACAAGATCCGTGCCCTGTATCCCAGCGCCAACATCACCCCCATCGATTACGACCCCAGCGCCACCCGGGTCAACCAGGAAAACCGCATCAAGCTGATGCTGGCAGTCGCCAAGGAGCGCCTGAACGCCCCGGCGCAGGCCACCCCCCTGACGGCAGAAGAAATTGCCGGTGGGGCTCCCCGGGTCGAGACCACGGTATAATTCTTTCTAAACAGCAACACTCCCCTTCGGGCAGGACCGTGTGCCGCACGGCTCCACCCGAAGGGGAGTGTTTTTTGTCTCAGTCGCAGAGATACCGCCGCTCGAACTCCTCAGCCGGGATGGCCTTGGAAAACCAGAAGCCCTGCGCGCCGTCGCAGTCCAGCGAGCGGAGGAGCTGCACCTGCTCCTCGGTCTCGATGCCCTCGCAGATGACGTTAAAGCCCAGCCGTTTGACCAGATGTACGATCTCCCGCAGGAAATCGGTGCCCCGCGCGTTGGAACTGCACCGGGTCAGGAAGAGTTTGTCCAGCTTGATGGTGTTCACCGGGATATCCACCATGTTGTTCAGCAGGGAACCGCCCGCGCCGAAATCGTCCAGCGAGGTCTGCATTCCATCGCTCTGGAAGGAGGAAAGCAGGCGCTTCACCCGGTCGTACTCCGAGACCACCGCAGTCTCGGTCAGTTCGATCTCCAGCATCCGGGCGCTGATGTTGTGCTTTTCCAGAATTTCGCTGTACTCCTGGGTGGGGGCATCCTCCCGGGCCAGCGCCACCGAGGCATTCACCGCAATGGGCAGCAGCCGGTGCCCGGCCTGAGCATTGCGCTGCAGGAACTGGGCTACCTGCTCGAAGATGTACAGATCCAGCTCCACGATGCGGCCCGTGGATTCCAGAATGGGAATGAACTGGTCGGGGTAGACCACGGTGCCGTCCGGCTTGATCCAGCGGGTCAGCGCCTCGGCTCCAATGACCGAGAGATCTTTGGGCGAGAACTTGGGCTGGAGGTACAGTTTGAATTCGCCGTTCTCAAGCGCCTGCGGCAGGCCGCTCAGCAGCTCACCGGTCAGGGTCTGCTTGACCTCCAGCTTTTTGTCAAACTGGACAGCAGACACGCGGGTGTGGCTGTGCACCTGCTTGCGGGCAAAGTTTGCCTTGTCGATGGCGGCAGATGCACTCAGGCAGCCGGGCTCAATGGCGTACACACCCATCCGCACCCGCAGGCGTACCTCCGGGTAATGCTGGGCCTGATACTGCTCAAACCGGCGGCAGAGCGTGTCTGCATAGTGGAGCGGGCCTTTCTCGTCGCGGCAGGAGAGGTAGAGTACGAACTGGTCGCCCACCACCCGGCACAGGAAGCACTCGCCCCAGTGGCGGGCCGCCTCGATGAGGAAATCGCTGAATTCCTTCAGCAGCTGATCACCGGTGGCGTAGCTGTATTTTTCGTTGAAGTATTTGAAGTTCTCGAAATCGCAGTAGAAGATCTGGAAGCCCTCGGCGTAGCCGCCGATGATCTTGTGGAAGACCTCCTCCTTGAAACGGGAAAAGGCCAGCAGGCCGGTCAGCCGGTCAAACTCGGGGGCGGAGGTCATGCCGCGGCTCACGGCGTTCACGGCCAGATGCTTGCTCAGGTAGGCGTTGATGATCTTGGTGATCTCGCCCAGCTCCCGGCGGTTCTGGGGAGTCCAGTACCGCTTGCTGCCGCACACTACATAGGCAATGGCACCCTGATACTCGCCCTCGCCGTACATGGCAGCGTAGACCACTGTCTGGGCCCCGCCCTGCATCAGCAGCGCGCGCCCCTGCGGCGAGTACATCCCCATGTTGTCGGCCTGCAGCACGGTGGTACCGTATTCATCATAGTTGTGGAACAGGGTCAGGAAGTCCTCCTTGGTATAGGATTCACCGTTCAGAGGCACCGGCTCCGCGCGGGGAGAGGTCCACTGGAACTGCCGGGAGATGCTGCGTTCCCGGATGCGGGTGTCCACAATGGTGATGCGGTCCAGCTGCAGCCGGATGCCGACGATCTTCAGGAAGAGGGGAATGGCGGTCTCAAAGCTGTTGTTCTTCTCAAACAGTTCAAAGGCAGTGGAGATCAGGTCGTTGTGCAGGTAGCGTGCATCGATATCGGCCGTTTCCGGGGCGGCAGGAACCGCCTGGGCATAGCGCCGCAGATTATCGCAGAATACATACTGGTTGCGGCCGTTCTGCTTGGCCTGATACAGGGCCCAGTCCGCGTTTTCAAACAGCTGGTCAAAGGAATAGCCCGCCGTGTTTTCGGGCAGGAAGCAGGCACCGATGCTGCAGGTCATCCGGTAATCGTTTTCCCAGAACTTCACCTGCTGCACGGATTCCGAAAGCTGGCGGGTCTTCTGGAGCAGGGTGGTGTTGGGGATATCCTTCAAAAACACCACGAACTCATCACCGCCGAACCGCACCAGAATGTCGCTGGAGCGGAACAGGGTGCGCAGCAGCCGGGCAAACTCCTGCAGGACCTTGTCGCCGAACAGATGCCCGTAGCAGTCGTTGACGTTCTTGAAAAAATCCAGGTCGATGACCAGCATTCCGCAGGAGGCATAGGGATCTTTGGCCTGCAGATAGCGGTCAATGAGCTCCTTGCCGGTGCGGTTGTTATACAGCTGGGTCAGGGAATCGTGGCGGGCCTGCTCCAGCAGCTCCTGGGTCTGATTCTTCTGGTCGGTGATGTCCTTTGCGTAGCCCACATAGAGCGTGCCGCGGGCGGGGTCCTCGACCGGGCGGACATCCACCTCCCGGGAATAATACACCCCCTCCGGCGAGACAAAGCGCATCTCCAGCGGGCCGTACAGCTCACCGGTGAGCAGGGCGCGCATCTTCCAGCGGTCCTCCGCGAAGATCGTGGCGTGCTCCGGCTTCTCGGAGCCAAGGTAGGCATCCAGCGTTTCCAGCGTGCGGCTCCGGGTATCGTAGACCCGCAGCTGATCCAGACGGGGGTCATATTCCAGCAGGAAAAACCACCGATGCACAAGAAACTGCATCAGCAGGGGATTGTTGATGATCGAATCGATAAACCGAACAGGGACATCCATGGCCGATTTCCCACTTTCCGCTTTTTAACCAGTATAACAAAATATGGAAGATGCATCAAGGCGAAACACAAAAATTTCATGGAAAGCGAAAGAAATTTTACCGAAAGCTCTGTCGGAAACGGTTTCGGTGCGTCTGCTCAGGCCGGAACGCCCCACAGCTCGATCGTGGCACCGGCGGCAAGCCGGACGTTGGTGTCCACGGTCAGGGTCAGCCTGCCGAGCTTCTGGCTGGCATCCACATTCTGGCCGCCGCTTCCGGCAGGCAGAACGACCGCAGGTGGTGCACCCGTGGTGCCGGATGCGGCAAAACAGAGATACTGCCCGAAGCAGGGAAGTGCCTGAAAGCTGGCAAAGGTGCGGGTGGGCGGGCTGGACATCGAGCTGCTGGCGGCACAGGGGGCAGAAGCACTGAGCAGCTGGGTACCATCGCTGGTGCTGCAAACCCAGTGCAGCGTGCCCTTGGATTGGCTGCTGCCTGCCTGAAATAGCACCTTCAGCGCCTGCAGTTCGGTGGGAAAGGTGCGCTCAAAGCTGGCAGCGGCGGCGTTCAGGGACACCTTTTCCAGCAGCTCCCATTGGCCGGGATCGCTGGAGTCACCCTTTGGGCCCTGGGGGCCGGGTTCTCCCTGCGGGCCTTGCGGGCCGGGCTCTCCTTTGGGGCCGGTGGGTCCTGCGGCACCGGGTTCTCCCTGCGGTCCGGGGTCACCCTTTTCGCCCCGGAATGCACCGCTTTCCACAGCTGCTTTCAGCCGGTCGAGCAGGGCCTGCCAGGCGGGCGTGCCGGGCTGGGGCAGGGTGCTATCCTCAGTGCCGGAATTTTCGGCCACGCAGTAGCACACGTCCGCGCTGGTCAGGGTGCGGGTGCCATCGGTGCCCTCAAAGGTGATGCGCCCCTCCCCGGGCACAGCCGTGATGAGGGCGGGTACCTCCACAAGGCCGTCTGCCACCAGCGTGGAGGGGGCAGCGTTCCCATCCGGCAGGTGCCAGAAGGCCCGCAGGGTCATGCCCTGCCACTCGCCGTCGGCTTCCACCCGCAGGGCGTAGATGCCCCGGTTTTTGGTGTAGCCGAAGCGGAGCAGGCCGTCGTACCCCTGCAAAGCAGCCCCGCCGCCCGAGGATAAATGGATCTGACGTTCGATCATACAGTTTCACTCCTTTTGTCGTGGTTTTTGCGTTCAAAAAGCTTGACTTTGGTTAGAGTTTCCGGTAAGATTGTGAAAAGACCGCAGAAGGTTTGGTGGATAAAATCTAACCAAAATCAGCTTGTGAGGCTATAATATCTGATTAAGTTCAGAAAGTCAAGGGAAAATCTGAATCCGGTTAGAAAACCGGCGTTCTGCACAAGAAGGAGTGCAAAATTTGTGTTTTATGACTGCTACACGGCCCTGTGTCAGGCCAGAGGCATCAGCCGCAGCCGGGCCGCGCAGGAGATGGGCCTGAGCAACTCCACAGTGACCAAATGGAAAAACACCGGGGCGACCCCCTCGGGCGAGACGCTGGCCAGGGTGTCCGCCTATTTTGGCGTGCCGGTGGGGGAGCTGCTGGGCGAAGCCGTTCCATCGGTGCAGGAGGAGCGGAAGCTGCCCGAAGGAGCTGTCCCGTTCGATCCCGCTCTCACGGCTCCGCTGCTGGGCACAGTGCGTGCAGGCCTGCCCATGTATGCGGAAGAAAACATTGAGGGCTACATCCCCATTACCCGGAAGGATGGGGCACGGTACTTCTGGCTCCGTGTCCGGGGCGACAGCATGAACGCCATGGGCATTTCGGAAAACGATGAGATCCTGGTGCGGGAGCAGCCGGAGGTGGAAAACGGCCAGCTTGCCGTGGTGATGGTCAACGGCGATGAAGCCACCGTGAAATATTTCCGTCAGGAGGGAAGCCTTGTGGTCCTGACCCCCAAAAGCTTCAACCCCGTGCACCAGCCCCAGATCTATGATCTGAAACGGGTGCAGGTGCGGGTGGTCGGCCTTGTGGTGGAGTGCCGCAAGGTGTTCTGAAAAAAGAAGATGGCCCCTGCGGGGCAGAATAGGAGGCTCGCTGTGAAATGGAGGACCGTTCTGTGCACAGCACTGTTTTTGTGCGGTACCGTGCTGTTTTCTGCCTGCGGCGGGGGAGAGATGCCCGCGCCTGCGGAACCGCCCGCTTCCAGTGAGGGATCGGCTCCCTCTCAGCCGGAGGAAGTGCCCGCTCCCCCGGAATCGGCTTCTTCCAGTGAACCGGAGCCGCTTCCGGAACCGGAACCGCCCAAACCGTGGGATGGCATGGTCGTCCCGGAAGGATGTAAGGCGGAGTGGAGGGTGACATCAGGGGTTCTAGTGCTGATGCACTATGACACAGGAGATCGGTCGGAAGTCATACTGCCGACAGGAAGGCCTTACAGGATTCAGGCAAATTGTTTTGAAAATAATCATAAAATTGTATCGGTGACATTTCCGGCAGATGTGATCGAAATCGGACAGGCGGCGTTTGCAGGCTGTTCCGCATTGCGGCAGGTAGATTTCTCGAAGAGTTGTGTACGGAAAATTGAGCAGTCGGCATTTCAGGATACGGGATTGATCTGTGTAACGCTTCCCGAAGGACTATCCTTTTTGGGAAAGGATGTGTTTTCGTATTGTAGGAAACTGGAGTATGCAGAGGTGCATGGAGTGGAGACTGTAAGTGAACAAACCTTTACTTATTGCAGTTCATTAAAAACGGTTGTACTGGGAACGGATGTGATTGCAATTGACAAAAATGCATTCAACAAGTGTGATGCACTGGAAACAGTCTACTATAATGGAGATTGGGAAAAGCTCATATCCGACAAGTTCTGTATCGAAGGAAATGACACATTGAAACGGGCAGAACACAGAACAAGACTAAACTAAATCCCCAAAACACCCCGCCGTCTCTTGTGCAAAAAGGCAAGAGACGGCGTTTTTGCGTGGAAAAGCAGAAACGAAAAATCAGCGATGAATAGCTTGTTTATCAATCTGACCGGAATTTGTGCAACAAAAAACCTATAAACCTATTGACATTCTGGGGAAATGGGTATATCATACGGCCAACGGAAACAAACATCCGCAAGATCAGGAGAAAAGGAGGGGAACAGACATGGACTGGAATGTGATGGTGCAATATCTGCCGCAGTATGAAAAAGCGGCCTGGCTCACCCTGCGTCTGGGTGTGGCCGGTATCTTCTGGGCCATCCTTGTGGGCCTTGTCTGCGCCGTGCTCCAGTACGAAAAAGTGCCGGTGCTGCGCCGTATCGTGGGCGCTTATATCCAGCTCAGCCGGAACACGCCGCTGCTGGTCCAGCTGTTCTTTCTTTATTACGGCCTGCCCAAGATCGGCATCAAGACCAACGCCGAGCTCTGCGGCATTGCAGGCCTTGCCTTTCTGGGCGGCAGCTACATGGCCGAGGCCTTCCGCAGCGGGCTGGAAGCCATCGAACCCATCCAGACAGAAAGTGCCCTGAGCCTTGGCATGAGCCGGCTGCAGACCATGCGCTATGTGGTGCTGCCGCAGGCGGTCTCCATCAGTATGCCGGCCTTTATGGCCAATATCATCTTCCTGCTCAAGGAGACCAGCGTGTTCAGCGCCATCAGCCTGATGGATCTGATGTTCACGGCAAAGGATCTCATCGGCCTGTACTATAAGACGGCCGAGAACCTTTTCCTTCTGGTGGTGTTCTACCTTATCATCCTGCTGCCGGTGTCCCTGCTGGGCAGCTGGCTGGAAAGGAGGCTGCGCTATGCCGGATTTGGGTCTTGAAGTCCTGCTCAAGGGCAAAAATATGGTTCGCCTGCTGGGCGGTCTGGGCGTGGCGCTTAAGATCAGCGCTGTGTCTGTCCTCATCAGCCTGCCGCTGGGCATCCTGCTGGGCGTGCTGATGACTTTTAAAAATCCCATCCTGAAAGCCATCCTCCGGGTGTATCTGGAATTCATCCGCATCATGCCCCAGATGGTGCTGCTCTTTCTGGTGTATTTTGGCACCACGCGGGCCTTTGGCTGGGATCTTTCCGGCGAGACGGCGGCGGTCATCGTGTTCGTGCTCTGGGGCACGGCCGAGATGAGCGACCTTGTCCGCGGTGCCCTCATCGCCATCCCGAAGCATCAGTATGAGAGCAGCGAGGCGCTGGGCATGAGCCGGGCGCAGACCTATTGGTACATCATCATCCCTCAGACAGTGCGGCGGCTCATCCCGCTGTCCATCAACCTTATCACCCGCATGATCAAGACCACCAGCCTGGTGTTGATGATCGGTGTGGTGGAGGTGCTCAAGGTGGCCCAGCAGATCATTGAGGCCAACCGCACCGCCAGCCCCAACGCGGCGTTTGGCATCTACCTCACCGTGTTTATCCTGTATTTTCTGGCCTGCTGGCCCATCAGCCTGCTGGCCGGTTACCTCGAAAAGAAATGGAAGTGACTGTTATGGCAGAGCCGATCCTGACTGTAGACCATCTGGTAAAAAGCTACGATGGCAAGACCAATGTTCTGGATAATGTCAGCTTTGCCGTCAAGCCCGGTGAGGTTATCGTTGTGGTGGGCCCTTCCGGCTGCGGCAAAAGCACCCTGCTGCGCTGTCTGAACGGTCTGGAGCCGGTGCAGGCGGGCCGGGTGAAGCTGGGCAGTGAGACGGTCGCCTACGGCGGCAAGAATCTGGCGGCCCTGCGCCAGCGCATCGGCATGGTGTTCCAGAGCTATGAGCTTTTCCCGCACTTGACCGTGCTGGAAAATATCCTGCTGGCTCCCACCAAGGTGCAGAAACGCCCCCGGGCTGAGGTGCAGCAGGAAGCCGAGGCTCTGCTGGACCGCGTGGGCCTGCTGGCCAAAAAGAACAGCTACCCCCGGGAGCTTTCGGGTGGTCAGAAGCAGCGTGTCGCCATTGTGCGTGCGCTCTGTATGCACCCCGAGATCCTGCTGTTCGACGAAGTGACCGCCGCCCTTGACCCTGAAATGGTGCGCGAGGTGCTGGATGTCATGCTCGACCTGGCCCGTGAGGGCAAGACCATGGTGATCGTCACCCACGAGATGCAGTTTGCCCGGGCAATTGCCAGCCGGGTGCTGTTTCTGGACGATGGCCGTATTGCGGAGGAAGCGCCCCCGGCGGACTTCTTCGACCACCCGCAGACCGAACGTGCACAGCGCTTCCTGCGCACTTTCACCTTTGATGCGGTTGCAAAGCAGTAAGAAATGCGCAGCAGCCCATTTCCACGTTGAACCTTTTTGTCTGATGCTGTGAAATGATGTCACAGATCATGGATAGATTTTTATATGGGAAAGAAAGGAAAGGAGTTACTACCATGAAAATTAACAAGATCTCTCGCCGTGCCTTCCTGCTGGGTCTGGGCGCAGTTTCCACCGCCGCCCTGCTTTCTGCCTGCGGCGGCAGCGCATCCTCCTCTTCTGCCGCATCCGGCTCTGCTGCATCCGGCTCTGCCGCAGCTGCTGGCAGTGACGTGTTCCGCACGCTGGACGAGATCAAGGCGGACGGCACCGTGAACATCGGCGTTTTCTCCGACAAGAACCCGTTTGGCTATGTGGATGAGAACGGCGAGTATCAGGGTTATGATGTCTACTTCGCCCGCCGCCTGGCCGAGGATCTGGGCGTGGAGGCAAACTTCGTTTCCACAGAGGCTGCCAACCGCATTGAGTACCTGCAGACTGGCAAGGTCGATATCATTCTGGCAAACTTCACCGTCACGCCCGAGCGCGCTGAGGAGGCGGACTTTGCACTGCCCTACATGAACGTTGCACTGGGTGTCATCTCTCCCGACAGCAATGTCATCACCAGCCTGGACAACTGGAACGCCGACGATCAGATGATCGTCATTTCCGGCACCACCGCCGAGACCTACCTGACCAAGGAATATCCCGACATTCCCCTGCAGAAGTATGATTCCTACGCAACCGCCAAGAACGCCTTGGAAAACGGCAATGGTGTAGCATGGGCCAACGACAACACCGAGGTCATCGCTTTTGCAAAGCAGAACTCCGGCTACACGGTGGGTATCCCCTCTCTGGGCAGCCAGGATACCATCGCCCCCGCTGTGAGCAAGGGCAACACCACCCTGCTGGACTGGATCAACGACGAGATCAAGAGCCTGGGCGAGGAGAGCTTCTTCCACAAGGATTACGAGGAGACGCTGGTGGATACCTACGGCCTTGACTATGAGGATGAGCTGGTCGTTGAGGGCGGCGAGACCAACGCCTAAGCCTGAAAACGGAATCGCGGATAAATAAGAAACCCGGGGACAGCGTCACAGCTGTCCTCGGGTTTTTGTGCGTTCGGGAATCTTACACTTCCTCGGTCTCATCCTCGTCGTCGTCCTCCTCGTCGGCGAGAGCTTCTGCATGGATGCGCTGGCGCAGGCGGGTGCGGAACTCCTCGGCGGGGATGCCGCTCTGGTTGGGGGTCAGATCTGGAGCGGGCTTGCCGTCAGGCAGGTGGGCACCAAAGGCCGGCACAAAGAAGAACTTGCGCACGACAAAGATCAACGCAATGGCACCCACGCTGATGAGGTTGTCCAGAGCCGATTCGTGGCCGACCACCATGTGGCGGGCAATGGCATAGAGCAGCACTTCCAGGCTGCTGCCAGGGCTGTGCTTGGCCAGCATCTTGATGAACTCCACGCCGATGACGATGTCCAGCGCCCGCTCAAGGAAGCCGCGGATCTCTACATCGTTGCCATCAAACAGCAGGCCCGGCATCCACTTGAGCAGAGGGATGAAGCTGAGCAGCAGGCCGATGAGCACCAGCCCGGACAGCACGATCTCCAGCAGGGTGGAGGCCTGAATGATGTAGCTGCGCAGTGCCTTGCGGCTGCGGCTCTCAACGTGGGAGGAGTGCGGGGTGTCGGAAGGATGGGACATGATGCGGCATCTCCTTTGCTCAAGATCGTGAAACGAGAAAAGCTGACAAACTTTTCTTAAGTTTAGCAAAGGATTTGAGCAAAGTCAATGAAATGTGCCGAATTTTACGGGAATTACTGGACGGCTACATAGCCGGAGTGCTCAATGCAGGAACGGCCTGCATCGGTGGAGAGCCACTCGTAGATCCTGCGTTCCGGGCTGTCGGCAGCGGAATCCTGCAGGATGGCGGCATAGAATTCGTTGCACAGCGGGTAGCTCTGGTCGGCGATCGTCTCGTTGGAAGGGGTCACGCCATCCACAGCCAGCAGCCGCAGACCGGGCTTGGAGTACATCTGGTCGATGTAGTAGTAGACCGAAAAGCCGATGGCGTTGGCAGAGTTATTATACTCTGCAATGCTGTCCACCAGCTCACCCATGGCGGTGGGGGCCAGCTCGGTGGGGGCCTCCATCAGCGGGCCGCCCTGGATCAGCAGTTTCTGGAACAGGGTCTGGCTGCCGGAGTCTGCCCGCCGCTGGAAGGCAATGATCTCCTGATCCTTGCCGCCCACATCCTTCCAATTGGTGATCGTTCCGGCGTAGATGTCCTTGAGCTGCTGCAGGGTCAGGCTCTGTACAGGGTTGTCCTCGTTGACGATGAACACCAGCGCGTCCCGGCCAATGGCCTTCTGCTCCAGCGGGTCACCGTCTGTCTTCAGCTCCTCCTTGACGGATTCCGGGGCTTCGTAGGCGATGATGAGCTTGACCGAATCGCCGTAATTATTGCCGTACAGGCCCAGGTTGCGCCAGGCCTGGGCCGTGGTGTTGGTGGTCACGGCGCTCCGGGCGGTCTCCAGATCCAGCCCGGTGGTATCGGCCATGATCTGCGCGATCAGCGGGATGCAGGCCGTGCTGCCATCCGTAATGGGGAATTCATCCACGCTCAGGATGGGTTGTGCGGGCACTTCACTGGCGGCAGAGGAGGCAGGGGCCTCAGAATCAGGCTGAGACGGTGCCGCCCCCGAATTAGAGGAGGCAGGTACGGTATTGCAGGCAGAGAGCAGGGCGGCCGTGGATGCCAGACCCAGACCGGTCAGGAACGCGCGGCGGGTGATCTTAACGTTTTTCATACGGAAATCCTCCCTTAGAAGTAGTAGTTGTCCATCTCGTCAGCGGTGGAAGCAAAGATGCTTTCGGCATAGAGCCACCGGCCGGAAAAATCCATCCAGCCATAAGAAAATCCCTTGCTGGCGGCAAACACACCCTCCGGCAGGCCGTTGGCGCTGTCGGCATAATAGGTGCTGCAGCTGCGCAGCCCGCCCACGACGACATTGCCATCGCTGTCCAGGATGTCATACAGCCAGCTGCTGCCGGGGCCGTTGCAGCAGCCGTAGAAATAGAGTCCATCTGCTGTGGAAAACAGGGGATAATAATGGGTGTAGGTTTCTTCCAGCGTGCGGGGATCCAGCGTTTTGTGGGTGCCGTCCGGCCCACAGATCTGGATGGCCGTGTTCACATAGTTGTCGTTGTCGTCCTGCGCGACCCAGACCCAGCCGTTTTCAGCATAGACATGGGCCCGCACCTGGTTCTCCACCGGGTCGATGGCGGTGTCGGTCAGCAGCACGCCGGTCTGCCGGTCGAACACCCGCACGGTGCCGTCCAGGGCGTAGATGGCCAGCGTGGCATCGTCGGTGCCCACATCGTAAAGTTCCTTTTCCTCGCCGGTAAGCAGATCGTGGAAGCGGTACCGCCCGGATGCCTCCGGCTCTGTGATGGCAGCACCGGGCAGGTAATACCGCACCGGCTCATCGAACTCACAGAGCACCGCGCTTTGTTCGGTGCTGGCCAGATCGACCAGCTGATATCTGCCGCTGTTGTACAGGCTGACCGTACCCGCGCCGGTGTACTGCTGGAATCCGGTCAGTTCCTCGCCGGTGGTGGGGTTGTACAGGCTGTCGGCACCCGTCGTGCCATCCTCGTTGTAGTGGCTCACCACCAGCCAGTCGGTGGGGGCGGAGCTGTCGCTGCTGCTGGCATAGAAGCTGGAAAGGGCAGACAGCTCTGCCTGATAGACCACCTCACCCTGCCGATCCTGCACCTGCACGGCGCAGTAGGCGGTCAGATCATCGCCCCATTCGTTTTCCTGCACATAGTCTGCCGGGACATTGCAGACCTCAAAGGCCAGATAGCTGCCTGCTATGCTGCATCCGTAGGCGTTTTCGGGCACAGCCAGCTCCTCGCCCGTGGCAAGATCGATCACCCGGCAATCGCCCTCGGCATGGTTGTTGCAGGGGGCATAGGCCATCTGTTCCGGTGCGGTCAGGACCAGCAGGCTGCCGGTCAGGACGGCATCATAGGCACGGTCAAAGGTCAGGATCTCCTTGCCGCTGCGGTCGCACAGGGCGGTTGCCCGCCCGGTGGGGGTGCCGGGGGCTGACCACTGCCGCAGATAGTACCGCACGGTGCCGGTCAGGGTGTCCGGCACCAGATACACGGTCTCACTGCTGGCGGCCTGGTATAACACGGTATTGCCGCAGAGCACGGTATTGCCGCCGTTGGAGCCGTTGCTGTACAGGATGCGCAGCTTGCCGTCGTCCAATGAAGCTGCAGCGGGGCCGGGCACTTCCTCAGCCTGCGCGGGCTTGGAATCGGGCAGGGGCGAGGCCGGAGGCAGCAGGGAGCAGGAGGCCAGCAGCCCTGCCGCGGCAGACAGGCTGAGCACTGCACAGCCGATGCGGAGAACAGAACGTTTCATAAGCGTACCTCACAGGTTTGGCAGAATTTGACTTTCCTATCCTGATTATAACACGAATAAACCGGACGTTCAATTGCAATCGAACGTCCGGTCATGGTTACAGTTTTGTTACAGGGGCGCTTCAGGCCTTGGCAGCCTCGGCTTCGTCCATCCGCACCAGCTGACGCAGGAAGGGGAAGAGGAAGGGCACGGTGACAAAGAAGGTCAGCACATCGGCGATGGGCTGGCAGATCTCAACACCCAGCAGCCCAAAGGCCCGGGGCAGGGTGAGGATGAGCGGGATGAAGAACACGCCCTGACGGCAGCAGGCCAGAAAGGTGGCCCGGCCCGATTTGCCGATGGACTGGAACAGCATGTTGCCCGCCACGATCACGGGCTGCAGCAGCATGGCAAAGCACTGGTAGCGGAAGGCGGGCAGGGCCACGGCGGTGACTTCGGGATCATCGCGGAAAAGGCGGATGAGGGTCTCGGCATTGAACCAGCAGGCGGTGAGAATGACAGAGAGGAAGCAGAAGCTGGCTGCCATGGTGAACAGGCAGGCCTGCTGCACCCGGCGGTACTTTCTGGCACCATAGTTGAAGCCCGCCACCGGCTGGAAGCCCTGACCGGTGCCGATGGCCACCGAGATGATGAACATGAAGATGCGGAAAACGATGCTCATACCGGCCACGGCAGCGTCGCCATAGCCCCGGGCGGCAATGTTCAGCAGCATTCCGCCAATGCTGTTCAGGCCCTGACGGCCAAAGCTGGGCATACCAGTCATCAGGATGGTGCCGAACTCCGCCGGGCTGCGGGTGACTGCCGTGATCCGGAACTGGCTGACTGTTTTGCCCCGCAGGAACATGGACAGCAGGATGCAGAAGCTGATGGTCTGGCTCAGGGCCGTGGCAAGGCCCGCACCGGCGGTGCCCATGCCCAGCCCAAAGATGAACAGCGGGTCCAGCGCAATGTTCAGCAGGCCGCCGGTGACCAGGCCGATCATGGCAAAGCTGGCCTTGCCCTCATAGCGCAGGATGTTGTTCATCACCAGACTGGACATCATAATGGGAGCGGCCAGCAGGATGTACCGCGCGTAGGCACAGGCATGGGGCAGGATGGTCTCGGTGCTGCCCAGCAGCATCATAAAATCGGGCAGGGTGAGCAGGCCCGCCGCTGTGATGATGCCGCCGAACACCAGCGCTGTGAAGAAGCTGGTGGAAGCAAACCGGGTGGCGGCATCGGTGTTCTGGCTGCCCAGGCTGCGGCTGATGATGCTGCCGGAGCCGTGGCCCAGCATGAAGCCCAGCGCCTGGAGAATGGCCATCAGGCTGGAAACGATGCCCACTGCACCGGATGCGCTGGTGGAGATCTGGCCCACAAAAAAGGTGTCGGCCAGATTATAGATGCTGGTGATGAGCATGCTCAATATCGTGGGAGCCGCCAGACTCAGGATCAATTTCGGGATGGGGGTCTCCGTCATTTTGCGGAACTGCTCCGCGCTGCGGTCGGCATTTGCCATGAAAAAACCTCGCTTTCTCTTTGATACGATCTTTACATAAAAAACATTCACACCCAGTATACCGCAGCAACTGTTTTGTATCAACCAATTCCTTGCCGGGGTTATTGCAGCAAAAGACCGCCCTGCCCGGCGGCAGAGCGGTCTTGGGTCATGGAAAGAAAGCAGAACGTTACAGAGTCTTGCAGAACTCCTTCAGGTAGGCGCGGAAAGCCTCGCCGATCTCGGGGTGCTGCAATGCCAGCTCCACCTGAGCCTCCACCACGCGGAGCTTGTTGCCCATGTCGTAGTGGGTGCCGGTGAACTCCACGGCGGTCATGCCGCCGCAGTTGCGGGCATACTCGGCCATGGCATCGGTCAGCTGGATCTCGCCGCCTGCACCGGGTTTGGTGTGGGCGAGGATATCGTAGATCTCAGGGGTCAGCAGCACACGGCCCAGAATGGAGTAGTTGCTGAACTCCTGGCCCTTCTTGGGCTTCTCGATCATGTCATCCACAAAGAAATAGTTGTCGTGGATGGGGGTGGTCTTCAGGCTGCAGTAGCGGCTCACATCGGCCCAGGGCACAGCGGAGACACCGGCAGCCGGGCGGCCGAACTCCTCATAGGCGCGGATGAGCTGGGCGCAGACAGGGTCCTCGCCCCAGATCACGTCGTCGCCGTAGATGACCACGAACGGATCGTCACCGGTAAAGGCCTTTGCCATGCTCACGGCGTGGCCCAGGCCCAGCGTCTGCTTCTGGCGCACAAAGAAGATGTTGGCAAGGTTCGAGATGCCCAGGCACTCCTCCAGCATCTTTTCCTTGCCGGGGGCGGCCAGCTTTTCTTCCAGCTCGGGGCTGCGGTCAAAGTGATCCTCGATGATGCTCTGGTTGCGGCCCAGAATGATCAGAATGTCCGTGATGCCGGACTTGACAGCTTCCTCCACCAGATACTGGATGGCGGGCTTATCCACGATGGGGAGCATCCCCTTGGGCATGGCCTTGGTGGCGGGCAGCACACGGGTGCCCAGACCGGCGGCAGGGATGACAGCCTTCGTAACTTTTTTCATGGTTCGGAACTCCTTCATCATATCATTTCAGGCTGAACGCTCAGCCGTAGACCAGATGGATCAGGGCATCCACATTGGGGCCAAGCAGCAGGGTGAACGCGCTGCCGATGACCATGAGCAGGACCAGACAGCCGAGCACGGCGGCCCAGCTGGTGCCGCCCTGAGCGCAGAGCACGGCTTTGCGCTGTGCCGCGTCCGGGAACTCCGCGCGGATGCGGCGGATCTTCTCGGCGGCACTCTGGCGGTAGAGCCACTTGCCATACAGGCCGCGCACGATCATCAGCAGAAAGCTGAGCACCGAGCAGACCCGGGAAAGGGTGAGCAGGGTGGAGGTGGAAAGCCCCGGGGCCAGGCTGCTGTCCGTGATCTGCAAAAGGTCAATGAAGGTGGGCAGGGCCAGCACCAGCTCGGCGGCCAGAAAGGCGAACGCGGGCTTCCACGCCTTGCGGTAGAAGAAATAGAACGGGCCGAACAGCATGGCCGAGAAGCTCATGGAGGTCTTGGTGTGGGACAGCTGCATCCGGCAGTAGGCGCTCAGGTAGGCAGGGGAAGCCGGGCCGATGAAATCCGCCCAGTCCTTGCAGGGGATGCCGTCCATGACCTCTTCCTTGCCAAAAGCGGCCTGATAGGTCTGGCGCAGCGGGTCTACCTGCGGGGCCCCGGTCTCCTGGAACTGGCGGTAAAAGGTGGAGTAATCAAACTCCTCGCTGTGCTCGTCCGAATCGGCACGGTCGGCGGGCTCCTGTGCCCCCTCCGGGGGCAGGGCCGCACCGCAGCAGCGGCAGACAGACTCACTGCGCAGGGTGCGCTCGCCGCAGGCAGGGCAGGTGCACAGCTCACTTTCCTGATAAGGGAACTTCCACTCGTATCCGGCGGCGTGGGCCGGAGCATGGATGCAGCGGCCGAGCTTTTCATAACAATCGCGGTGATAAGGCGCGCCGCAGTCGGGGCAGACAACGATGTCGTCCTGCAGTGTCAGCGGCTTGCCGCAGCCCTCACAGGGGCAGCCATAATATTTGGGCATAAGATCCTCCCGGTATGCTAGTTGAACTTATTATACTCCCTTAAAAGAGAAAAGAAAAGGCAAAAATCTTCAAAATTCCAGTAGGTTGAGTATTTTTCCTCTTTACTTTATCATGGATTCTGGGTATACTAATGAAGTATCTGTGTATAAACTGTATCTTTTGAGGGATTCTTAAAATATGATTACTACTGACGAACTGAAAGTGCAGCTGGCCGATTACGGCACCGCTGTAAAGGACCTGGAGGAAGCGCTGGCCATCGACGCTTCCCGCAAGCGTGTGCAGGAGCTGGAGCACACCATGAGCCGCCCTGGCTTTTACGATGACGCTGAGCTGAGCAAGAAGGTCTTTGATGAAGTGGGCGACCTGAAGGGCAAGCTGAACCGCTTTGAAAAGCTGCAGGGCCTGTACGATGATGCCGAGACCATGCTGGTGATGCTGGACGAGGAGTACGACCCCGACATGGTGCCCGAGGCAGAGGAAGCCGTGAACGCCGTGGGCAAGGCCGTGGACGAGCTGCAGCTGATGACCATGCTGAACGGTGAGTACGACCACAGCAACGCAATCCTGACCTTCCACGCCGGTACCGGCGGCACCGAGGCGCAGGACTGGGCCGAGATGCTGTACCGCATGTACAACAAGTGGGCACAGGCACACGGCATGACCGTGGAGGTGCTGGATTATCAGGACGGCGATGAGGCCGGCATGAAGAGCGCTTCCATGATGGTCAAGGGCCCCAACGCCTACGGCCTGCTGAAAAGCGAGAACGGCGTGCACCGTCTGGTCCGCGTGTCTCCCTTTGATGCCAACGCCCGCCGCCAAACCAGCTTTGCCTCTCTGGAAGTGATGCCTGAGCTGGACAACACTATTCAGGTGGACATCCGCCCTGAGGACATCGAGATGCAGGTGTTCCGCTCCTCCGGTGCCGGCGGCCAGCACATCAACAAGACCTCTTCCGCTGTCCGTCTGATCCACAAGCCCACCGGTGTCGTGGTCAGCTGCCAGACCCAGCGCAGCCAGTTCCAGAACCGTGACTACGCCATGGAAATGCTGAAGGCAAAGCTCTATCAGATCGCAAAGCAGCAGCACATGGACAAGATCGATGACATCAAGGGCGTGCAGAATGAGATCGCCTGGGGCCACCAGATCCGCAGCTATGTGTTCATGCCCTACACCATGGTCAAGGATCACCGTACCAACTACGAGACCGGCAATGTCGATGCCGTGATGGATGGTGATCTGGACGGCTTTATCTTTGCTTACCTCAAGGCCGCCAGCCGCGGGGAGCTGCAGGATACCTAAAATTTGTTATAAAATGTCAGAGGGACCTCGCCGTTGGGCGGGGTCCCTCTTTTGGTTACAGGTGCAGATATTTTCCGGTGATGCTGGCGGGATCGGCGGCCACCTGCTCCGGTGTGCCGCAGGCCACGATGCGTCCGCCGCTCTCGCCGCCGCCGGGGCCAAGGTCCACGAGATAGTCGGCGTTGCGGATCACATCCAGATCGTGCTCAATGACCACCACAGTGGCCCCGCTGTCAATGAGACGCTGGAACACGCCCAGCAGGGTGCGCACGTCCAGCGGGTGCAGGCCGATGGTGGGCTCGTCGAATACAAACACGGTGTCAGCCTGCCCTTTGCCCATCTCGCTGGCGAGCTTGAGCCGCTGGGCCTCCCCGCCCGAAAGGCTGGGCGTGGCCTCGCCCAGAGTCAGGTAGCCCAGCCCCAGGTTGGAAAGGGTCTGCAGCCGGCTGGCCACCAGCTTGAGGTCGGCACAGGCGGCAAGGGCTTCGTCCACGCTCATCTCCATCAGGCGGGGTAGGCTCTCGGCCTGGGTGCCGTCCTTCCGGGTGCGGTAGAGGGCGGCGGCATCCTTCTGGTAGCGGGAGCCGCCGCAATCCGGGCAGGTGATCTCCACATCCGGCAGGAACTGGATGTCCAGGCTGATGGTGCCGGTGCCGTCGCAGCCGGGGCAGCGCAGGCGGCCCGTGTTGTAGGAAAAATCGCCCGCCTTGTAGCCCTTCTCCCTGGCAAGGGGGGAGCGGGCGTAGATCTTGCGCAGCTCATCGTGGACATTGGCATAGGTGGCCACCGTGGACCGCACGTTGATGCCGATGGGCGTTGCGTCAATGAGCTTGACCTGCGCAATGCCCGGTGCAGTGATGCTTTCCACATGGGCGGGCAGAGCTTCGCCCTTGGCGGCGGCCTCCAGTGCGGGGATCAGGCTTTCCAACACCAGCGTGGTCTTGCCGGAACCGGACACGCCGGTCACCGCGATGAGCCGTCCCTTGGGCAGCCGGACTTCCAGCGGCTTGACGGTGTGGATGGCCCGGGTGCGCAGGGCGATGGTGCCCAGCGCAAAGAGCTCCGCCTCCGGGGTGCGGGTGCGGGCTGAGAGGGCGTGCAGGTCGGCAAGGAAGGGCCCGATGCGGGAGGCCGGGCTTTGGGCCACCTGCTCCACAGTGCCCTGTGTCAGGATGGTGCCGCCGTTTTCACCGGCACCGGGGCCCATCTCAATGAGCCAGTCGGCATCCCGCAGGATCTCGGTGTCGTGATCCACCAGCACGATGGAGTTGCCGTCCGCGATCAGGTCGTGCATCACGCCCCGCAGGCCCTCGATGTTGGAGGGGTGCAGGCCGATGGATGGCTCGTCCAGCACATAGAGTACGCCGGTGGTGCGGTTGCGCACCGAGCGGGCCAGCTGCACCCGCTGGCGCTCCCCTGTGGAAAGGGTGGCGGCCTCCCGGTCAAGGGAGAGGTAGCCCAGCCCCAGATCCAGCAGGCGGGCAGCGGTGGCCTGAAAGGACTCGCAGATGCTCTCAGCCATGGGGCGCATCTCCACGGGCAGGGAGGCGGGCACCCCCTCCACCCACTGCACCAGCGTGTCCAGCGTCATGCGGCAAGCATCGGCCAGCCCGATGCCCCGCAGCCGGGGAGCCCGGGCCGCGGCGTTCAGGCGGGAGCCGCCGCACGCAGGGCAGGGGCCCTGCTTCAGGAACCGCTCCACCCGCTTCATGCCCTTTTCATCCGTCACCTTGGCAAGGGCGTTCTCCACGGTATAAACGGCGTTGAAGTAGGTGAAATCCATTTCGCCGGCCGCGCCGGTCTTGCTGTTCTGGTAGAGCAGGTGCACTTTTTTGGCGGGGCCGTGGAACACCATGTCACGCTCTTCCGGGGTCAGCTCCCGGAAGGGGACGTTGGTGCGCACACCCATCTTTTCGGCGATCTCCTTCATCAGCGACCACATCAGGGTCTGCCAGGGCAGCACCGCGCCCTCGTTGATGGAAAGGCTCTCGTCCGGCACCAGAGTGGATTCGTCCACCACCCGCACGATGCCGGTGCCCTCGCAGCTGGGGCAGGCTCCGGTGCTGTTAAAGGCGAACTGTTCCGCGCCCAGCACCGGTACCTGCGCGCCGCACCGGGGGCAGTAGAGCGGGATCTCGGCCGCAATGTTCAGGCTGGGCGGCACCATGCAGCCGCAGCCGGGGCAGGGGTAGTGGGAGAGCCGGGAGAACATCAGCCGCAGGCTGTTCAAAAGCTCGGTCATGGTGCCAAAGGTGGAACGCATTCCGGGCACGCCGGGCCGCTGGTGGAGGGCCAGTGCGGCGGGAACATAGCGGATCTCGTCCACCTGCGCCTTTTCGGCCTGGGTCATCCGGCGGCGGGTATAGGTGGAAAGGGCCTCCAGATAGCGGCGGGAGCCCTCGGCGTAGAGGACCCCCAGCGCCAGCGAGGACTTGCCGGAACCGGACACGCCCGCAATGCCGACGATCTTGTGGAGCGGCACGTCTACGTTGATGTTCTTCAGGTTGTGCACCCGCGCGCCCCGCACCCGGATGGCGGCGGGGAGAGCGGAACTGGATTCGTGGTTCATCGTGTCTCCTTTCTCTGAATGGGGTCACAAAAAGCTCCCCCACAGGGGAGCCGGAAAGATCATAAACCGAGGGAATCAAACCGCTGGTGTTCGAGCTGGTCGATCACCGCCTGCGCTGCCGGTGCAATGGGGGCGGGCACTGCGGCGGGGCGGCTGAGGTAGTAGCCCTGCAGCAGGTCCACGCCCAGACCGATGACGGTGCGCAGCTGGGCCTCGGTCTCAATGCCCTCGGCGATGAGCTGCATACTGCGGGCGTGCGCGTAAGCCACAATGTTGGAGACGATCTGCTGCTTATCACGGTCGGTGTCGATCCCGCGCACAATGGAAATGTCGATCTTGATATACCGGGGTGAGAGCTCCAGCAGGTTCAATTCGTTGCTGTAGCCGCTGCCGTAGTCATCCAGCGCAAAGGAGCCGGAGAAGCCCGGAACGTTCCGCTTCCGTTCCAGACATGCGCGGTCCAGATCTTCCTGTTCGGTGATCTCCACCACCAGCCGCTTGAGCAGCTCGGGGTAGCGCTGAGCATATTCCTCCACATCCTCAACCGTCAGGCTCACATTGGCGATGGAGTTGATGAAGAGCAGGGCATCGCTCTGGAGCAGGCCCTGTGCCTGCATGCGTTGGAAGATCTCGCTGGAATGGAACACAGTGATCCGTTCGATCTCATACAGGCGGCCTGTCTCATGGGCCAGCTGCATGACCTGAGCGGGGGAGTGCAGGGTGGGCAGATCGACCCGCATGAGGGCCTCGTAGGCTGCGACCCGGCCGCTGCGGGCAGAGTAGATGGGCTGGAAGTGGTAGGACACCAGCTCCTCCTGAAGCAGGAGCTCAAAGTCCTGCTGGGTCTGGGCGGCGTATGCCTCCTGATGGTAGCTCCCGATATCAAAATCACACATGCGGCCCTTGTGGGAATGCTTGACCTGATACATGGCAAAGTCGGCATATTTTTTCAGGGTGAGCAGGTCGTGGCCGTCCGTGGGGTACCAGGCAATGCCGCCCGAGATGCTGATGTGCAGCTGCTTGCCGTTGGGCAGGATGGACACGCTGCGCTGCAGGGCGGCACTCAGCAGCTCCAGCTGGGCGCGGAGCTGTGCCTGATCCTGATAGCCATAGAAGAAGATCAGGAATTCATCGCCCGAAAGGCGGGAGCAGATGGTGTTGGCGGGCGTATTGGCTGCAAAGCACTGGCCGGTCTGGCGGATGTACTGGTCGCCCCAGTCGTGGCCGTAGGTGTCGTTGATCTGCTTGAGGTTGTCCAGATCCATCATCAGCAGGGCGGCACAGCCCAGCTTTTCGGGCTGCTGGAACAGCGCGTCACAGGCGCGGTCAAAGGCACGGCGGCGGTACAGGCCGGTCAGGGTATCGTAATCGCGCTCGTGCTCAATGCGCTGCTGCTCCAGCACCGTTGTGGTCATATCCTCAGCCAGACCCACCTCGGAGGCACTTTCACCCATGATATGGGTGACACGCAGGGTGATGTAGTGGGTGCTGCCGTCGGGCTGGGGGATGGCAAAGACCTTGTTGTTGGCCGGGGACAGGCGGTAGAACCACCGCTGCTCCAGTGTGCCCATCAGGGCGCGGAAAGCCTTTGGCGTGAGCGGATCAGGCTGCTCCTGTGCAAGGCCCAGCATGGAGAAGAAGTTGTCAGTCACATAAACGCTGTCATCACGCAGCTCATAGCCGCCCAGCTCCGCGCTGGCCAATTTCATAATGCGCAAAAAGCGGGTGGAGGAGTCCAGCACGTCCTTGCTCAGCTGGGTAAAGGCAGAGGAGAACTGATCCAGCTCCCTGATGCCGGTGGCGGACAGATGCGGGATGGCTGAGGAATCCGCTTCGGCAGCGGCTACCTCAGCCGAGAGCTTGGCAACGGGCCGGGCCAGCCGCCTGCTGATCAGCCAGCTGCAAACAAAGCCAACGGCCAGCGTGATCAGAATGATGAAGGAGAGCAGCTGCTGCAGCCGCTGGGCGAAAGCAAAGAGCTGCACCGCGGGAACAGAGCCCACGAGAAGCCAGTGCTCGCCCGAGAAAGGAGCATTCCGGCTGTAGAGGTTCAAGGGGGAGACCGAGGCAATGTAGAGGTCATTGCTGAAGAGGTAGCGGCGGGTCTGGGCACTGTGGAGGCGCAGCGTAAGGCTTTCGTCCGCAGAACCCGGCTGCCCGTCGCAGTGGGAACGGAGCACCGGACGCAGCTGCAGTTCAGAGGCAGAGAGCTCCTCCGTACCGGTCACGGCAAGGAAATAGGTGCCGTTGTTCTGCAGCTCAGAGCAGGGCAGGTTCTCCCACAGGTAGTCGGCCAGCAGTTCCACGCCGATCACGCCGTAAACGGTGCCGTCCGGCAGGATCAGGGGCTGGCTGTAGGCAATGGCCTCGTGGGTGTCCCCGGGCATCGGATAGGATTGTGAGGTCCAGTGGCCATAATCGGAGGCGGCAAGGCTGGCTCCGTCTTTATAGGCGGCCTGGAAAGGGGGATAAAGGAAGCCCCGGTTTCCCAGTGCCCGGTAACGGATGGTGGGGGACCAGCTGTTGTCCGTGGCAATGGAGAGGGACTGCACCAGCTGGGCCGGTGCCCGCACAAAGGTCAGGTCGGCGTTGCGCTGGGAGGGAGCGGCATCCGGGTCAAGATCCCGCAGGTAGATGGCGGGCAGCCGGCTGTCCTGCTTCCGCTTGTCCAGATCATGGGTGTTCAGGATAAGGAACACGCCGGTCACCGACTTGATGCGCAGGGTGCTGATGAGCTCCGGCGCGGCGGCTTCCAGCAGGGGATAGGCCGCGTCGCTGCTGCTGTCCAGCGTGCTCAGGCTGATCTCTCCCTCGTCCAGAAGCTGCTGGGTCAGGCCATTGATGGTATCGGAAAGGCTGGTCAGCTCCTGTGCATCGTGGAAGATGGACTGAAGATACCGGCTGCGGTTGTCCACCTGCATGGCAAGGATATCCTCGGCGTTCTGGTTCAGCTGGGGGCCAAGCCGGGTGGCGTGGGCGGCAAAGGTCAGCAGCAGGATCTCCACCGCCAGCACAGCCAGCAGGGAGAAAAGGATGGTGCCGAAGATAGAATGGCCCGTCTGAGGGGCCTTTTGTCTGTGCGGCTTGCGGTTCTGCATCTGAGGGTCTCTCCTTTTGTGGTTGTTCCAAGGGCATCTCAGCCCGCAAAGGCGCTGAGAGCGGCCAGAGTCTGGTCGTACCAGGCATCAAAATAGGCATCGGTCAGAAACTCGGCTTCGGCTTCCTCGGGGGTCTGCCCGGCAGCCAGCCGCTCCAGCACCGTGGCACGGTCGGCAGTGACACGGTCCTCCAGCGCGTACTGCAGGGTATTGCGGGCGCTCAGGGCAGCCGGGAAGGCATGGGTGGTGTAGAGCTTGCTGCGATCGATGGCATCAATGGACAGGCTCAGCACCTTGTGGATGCGCTCGGAGACCGTCAGGCCGCTGTTCTCAAGGGCGGATATGCTGTTGGCGGCATAGGTCACGGGCATATAGCCGGACTGCACCGAGAACTGCAGGTTGTTTTCCGGCTGGGTGAACCATTTCAGGAAGGCAACGCAGGCGCTGATCTCGTCCTCGGTGCCCGGGATGACTACCATGCCGGCCCCCTGCTGGACGGCCACCGGCTCACAGCCTGCAAAGCTGGGGCAGGGCAGCGCGGCCATTTCGATCCTGTGGCTCTCGGTGTCGCTGGTCAGCACCTGGGTGGGGAAGAAGGAAGCACTGGAGGAGGAACCGACATAGGCCAGCAGGCTGCCAATCTTGATATCGTCGCTGCGGAACTTGCCGCTGGCACTGCACCAGCCCTTGAGGTAGGGGACATAGTAGTTATCCCACAGCCTGCGGAGGGTCGGCTTGTCAAAGTGCAGGGTCATCACGCCGTTCTCGGCATCAAAGATGGTCGTACCCAGTTCCTGTGCGCCGCAGAGCAGGTAATTGGTCAGCGCGTCGCGGCCATACAGGGCCTTGCCGTCGTTGGGCGCAGCCGTCTGGGCATCGGTCCAGTCGTAGTATTTGTGTGCGGCCTCGTTCAGCCCCTCCACAGTGGAAAGATCCGCATAGGTCACGCCCGTGGCCTCGGCAAAGGGGACAAAGTCGGTGACGTTCAGGTAGAGCAGCTCAGTGGATTTTGCTATGGGAAAGACCTTGAGCTCCCCGTTGTTCATCAGGTCGCCCTCTTCGAGAAACCCGGCGATATAGGCGGACTTCTCTTTTTCGGTCAGGTAGGGGCTCAGGTCAACGGCAAGGCCCATCTGATCCAGCGTAAAGGCGGTGTCTGCGTAGGAGGAGACGATGTTGGGGAGCTTCTCGGCACCCACCTTGCCCTCGGCGGCGGCCAGCACGCTGGTCTCCAGGTCGTTCACGCTGCCCTGACTGGAGCTTTCGACCCAGATGTTCTTCTCTTTGCCCACGGTGGAGTTGAACTGCTCCACCAGCTGGTTGAAGCATTCCAGCTGGTCGCCGTTGTAGTAGGTCCAGATCGTGATGGTGGTGGGCAGCTTGCTTTGGCCGCAGGCAGTGCCGCCCAGCGCCACGGCGGCGCACAGCAGCAGACTGACGGCAGAACGAAGGATTCGTTTCATTACCTTATCTCTCCCATTCCGACAAAAACGGCTCACGGAAAAGCGGCGCGTCCTGTCGTTTCTGAAATGATACCAGACGAAAACATTGTAACACTTTTTCGGGGCGGGGGCTACTGATTTTTGAAAAAACACCCGAAAGCAGACGAAAAAAGAAAGAATCTCTGGCCAGCGCTTCCATTTTTCGTAAAGTCCGGATATAATACAAGCATAAAACATAAACGAAAAGAACGGGAGAGCTTATGGCACAGAAGAAGGACGAGGGCCTGAACGGCAACGAAAAGATCGAACAGGCGGTCTGCCAGTTACAGCAGGAGCCTACACAGGAGCAGCTGGCGCATACCCTGACCGTGATCCGGCGGCGGATGCGGGAAAACGGACAGGTCGTGGTGGCGGTGGAGCCGAACCCGGCCAGTGAGCAGATGCAGCTGCGGGCCCTCCGCACGGCCGATGGGGCCAGCTGGTGGTATGCCTTTACCAGCTTTGAAGAGGAGATGAAGGGCGCGGAAGCGGTGCAGTCCACCTTTCTGGTGGAGCTTGAAAAGCTGTTGGATGCCGCACTGCAGGTGCCGGAGATCCAGGGCATCATCCTGAACCCCTGGAACCGCACCATCCAGCTGGACAAGACCCTGCTCCGGATCATCAAGGGATAAACACGAAAGGACCCGCCTGCCGCATTTTGGTGCGAGCAGACGGGCCCTTTTTATATGGTAAAGGAAGAAGGAGAATGGCAGATCAGGCAGCGTCGGTGCGGTTTTTCTTGAGCAGGCTCAGGATCACGGCACCCACCACGCTGCCAGCGGCAAGAGCCACGCAGTAGAGCAGGGCATGATCGACCACGGGGAACACGAAGATGCCGCCGTGGGGAGCGCGCAGGGCGCAGCCGAAGGTCATGGAGAGGGCACCGGCCAGCGCGGCACCGGCCACACAGCTGGGCAGGACGCGCAGCGGGTCGGCGGCGGCGTAGGGGATGGCACCCTCGGTGACGAAGCACAGGCCCATGACGTAGTTCACGATGCCGTTGCGGCGCTCGTCAGGGGTCCACTTCTTGGGGCAGAAGGTGGTGGAGAGGTCGATCGCGATGGGAGGAACCATGCCGCCCACCATGACAGCAGCCATGACCTCGTAGTTGCCGGAGGCCAGTGCGGCAGTGCCAAAGACGTAGGCAGCCTTGTTGAAGGGGCCGCCCATGTCAATGCTCATCATACCGGCAACGATGGCACCCAGCAGGACTTTGGAGGTACCGCCCATGGCGTTGAGGCAGTTGGTCATGGCGGTGTTGATCATGCCCATGACCGGGTTGATGCCGCACATCACGGCACCGATGATGAGGATGCCGCCCAGCGGGTAGATCAGCATGGGACGGATGCCGTTCAGGCTGGCGGGGAGCTTTTCGGTGATCTTTTTCAGGAACTCGACCACATAACCGGCCACGAAACCGGCCAGCAGAGCGGCCAGGAAGCCGCCGGAGATGCCGGTGGTCTCACCATTGGCAAGGCCTGCAAAGTTGGTGCCGTTCATGGCCAGCACGCCGCCCGCAAAGCCCACGGCCAGGCCGGGACGGTCGGCGATGGACATGGCGATGAAGCCTGCCAGAATGGGAAGCATGTAGCCGAAGGCGGCGCTGCCCACCGTCTTGAAGAAGGCGGCGATGGGGGTGTTCATGCCGAAGTTGGAGGGGTCGATGGTGTAATCGTCCAGCAGGAAGGCCAGTGCGATCATAATGCCGCCGCCCACCACAAAGGGCAGCATGTGAGACACGCCGTTCATCAGGTCTTTGTACACCTTGCGGCCAAAGCTGTCGCCGGAGGTCTCCTCCTCGGCAGTGGAAGCACCGCCCTTGGCGTGGTAAACAGGAACTTCACCGTGGGCCACCCTTTTCAGCAGCTCTTCGGGCTTGTGGATGCCGTCATCCACCCGGGCAAACAGCACGGGCTTGCCGTCAAAGCGGGCGGTCTCCACATTTTTGTCTGCAGCCACGATGATGCCGTCGCAGGCTGCAATCTCAGTGCGGGTCAGCACGTTCTTGGCACCATCGGAGCCGTTGGTCTCCACCTTGGTGGGCAGGCCCAGCTTGTCACCGGCCTTGGCCAGCGCCTCGGCGGCCATGTAGGTGTGGGCAATGCCGTTGGGACAGGCGGTCACGGCCAGAATGCGGTAGCCGCTCTGGGGGATGGCCTGCTGGGTGAAGCTCTCCTCACCGAACTGGGCCTCCTCCTGTGCGTCGATGAGGGCAAGGAATTCGGCGGGGGTCCTGGCGGCCTTCAGCTTTTCCACAAAGTCCTCGTTCATCAGCATCTGCATCATGCGGGCCAGCATATCCACATGCAGGCTGCCGTTTTCGGGGGCTGCAATGGCAAAGAGTAGGTCGGTCTTGCCGTCATCTTCGGCGTTGTACTGCACCGGGGTGCTCAGACGCAGGGCGGCCAGGCTGGGCCGGGTGACCACATTCGTCTTGGCGTGGGGAACGGTGATGCCGTTGTCCACATAAGTGGAGGCCTCATCCTCCCGGGCGTAGAGCGCTTTCTTGTAGGCTTCTGTGTCGGTGATATTGCCGTGGGTGGCCTGCAGTTCCACCAGCCGGGAGAGGATCTCGTCCCGGTTGGATGCCGCAGAATCCAGCTCGATGGACTTTGCGGTGAATAATTCCGTAATGCGCATAAGGGTTCTCCTTTCTATCGTAGCGTCCTCACCCTCTCAGGCCGCTTCGCGTCCAGCTCTCCCGAAGGAAGAGCCCTTGGCAAAACCATCAACATAGCAATGACTGTCAAGACCTCCCACTTTGGGGGAGGTGGCATCGCGTCAGCGATGACGGAGAGGGCGAGCTCGTTAAAGGGTTTCGAACAAGTTCTTAATTTCTTCCCGTTTGGCCAGCCCAAGGCTGAACGCGGTGGCACTGCCGCAGGCGGTGCCCAGCCTGAGGGCCTGCTCATAGCTGCCGCTTTGCAGATAACCTGCCACGAAACCGGCCACCATGCTGTCGCCTGCGCCCACGCTGTTCACGACCTTGCCCTTGGGGCAGCCGATGCGGTGCACCTCGCCGTGCTCATCCACCAGCAGGGCACCGTTTCCGGCCATGCTCACCAGCACGTTCCGGGCACCCTTTTCCTGCAGGGCGCGGGCGGCGGCGGTGATCTCTTCGTCCGTTTTCAGCTCCCGGCCCACGATCTCGCCCAGCTCGTGATCGTTGGGCTTGATCAGGAAGGGATGATAGGGGAGGACGTTGACCAGCAGATCCTGGGTGGCATCCACCACGGTCCGCACGCCGTGGCCCTCCAGCCCTGCCAGCAGCCGCTCGTAGGTGCTCTGGGAAAGGCTCTTGGGGATGCTGCCCGCCAGAATGAGGATATCATCAGGCTGCAGGGTGTCCAGCTGGGCTTCCAGCTGCTGCATGGCGCTTTCCGGGATGCTGGGGCCTGCGCCGTTCAGCTCCGTCTCGGTGCCGGCCTTGATCTTGACGTTGATGCGGGTCATGCCCTCGGCCAGATGGATGAAATCGGTCCGGAGCCCCTGCGCGGCCAGACCCCGCTCCAGCCAGGCACCGGTCTCACCGGCCACAAAGCCCAGAGCCACGCTCTCACAGCCCAGCTCCCGGAGTACGCCGGAAACATTGATGCCCTTGCCACCCAGCACGCAGTCCTCCCCGGCGGCGCGGTTCACCTCGCCCACCTCAAGGGGCCTGTCGAGACGGACGACATAATCGATGGCAGGATTGAATGTAACAGTGTAGATCATACCTCGGTCTCCTTTATCAGAGTGTATTGCCGGTATTTGGGGTTGGGGCACCGGTTCGTCAGGATGGCACCGCTGTGCAGATCACAGATGACGGCGGGGTAGACCTGCGCGAATTTGGTGTCGTCCACCAGGAACCACGCCTCCCGCGCCCGGTGGAGAGCCGCAGCCTTGACGGCTGCCTCCTCGGGGTCTGGGGTGGTAAAGCCGGAACCCAGCGCCACGCCGTTGGCCCCCATGAAGGCTTTGGTGAAATTGTACTGCTGGATGGCAGTCAGTGCAGCCGCCCCGATGATGGCCTCGGTCTGGGGCCGCAGCAGCCCGCCGGGCAGGAACACCCGGCAGCCTTTCTGGGCCAGCAGGCGGGCGTGGGCCACGCCGTTGGTCACATAGCTGGCGTTCAGGGCCGGGCCGCTCAGCGCCCGTGCCAGAGCCAGCGTGCTGGAGCCTGCATCCAGATAGATGAAATCTTCCGGCAGGATCAGTTCTGCCGCCGCCTGGGCGATGCCCTGTTTCTGACTGACGGCCAGCTCTTCCTTGGCGGCCATGGTGGGCTCGTCGGTGCGGAAGGGGCTGTCCGGCAGGGTGGCCCCGCCGTGCACCTTGTTCAGTTTGCCCTGCTTGCCCAGCTCGTTCAGGTCGCGCCGGATGGTGGACTCGCTGGCGCTCAGCGCCTCGCACAGCTCCTGCACGGTGGCAGTGCGCTGGCGGGCCAGCAGGTCAAGGATGAGGGCGAAGCGTTCTTCTGCCAGCATCGGGAACATTCCCCCTTGTTCGATTTATATGATTGATTTTGATTGACGTTGGCGGGTTTTGACCGCCTTGCCCCCTTATTATAGCAAAATCTCGGTCAAAATCAATCAGATTCCGCCAAGGTTGAGTGACAAAATATTGCTCTGTTTTTTGGGCAGGATGCATAAAGAGTGGGATACAACAAAAAAGGCCGACACTCCGCAATGGAATGTCGGCTGAATCTCTCACCGCTTCGGTCTGGCTGTGCCAGCGCCTTGCGGAGCTCTTCTAATAGGGGAGCCAGGAATCAAGGTTACTTGTTCTGGATGTACTCGTCCATGGCCTTGGCGGCTGCCTTACCGGCACCCATGGCCTTGATGACGGTGGCGGCACCGGTCACGGCATCGCCGCCGGCGTACACGCCCTCACGGCTGGTCTTGCCCTCGTCGCCCTCGGTGACGATGCAGCCGTGCTTGTTGGTCTCCAGACCGGGGGTGGTGGAGCGGATCAGGGGGTTGGGACTGGTGCCCAAGCTCATGATCACGGTATCCACATCCAGCTCAAACTCGCTGCCCTTCTTTTCAATGGGACGGCGGCGGCCGGAAGCATCGGGCTCACCCAACTCCATCTCAATGCAGGTGATGGACTTGACGAAGCCCTCGTCGTTGGCGTGGATCTCCACGGGGTTGCACAGGGTCTTGAAGATGATGCCCTCTTCCTCGGCGTGCTCGACCTCCTCCTTACGGGCAGGCAGCTCGGCCATGCCGCGGCGGTAGACGATGTACACGGTCTCGGCACCCAGACGCAGGGCGCTGCGGGCAGCATCCATGGCCACGTTGCCGCCGCCCACAACGGCCACCTTTTTGCCAGTGCGGATGGGGGTCTTGCTGGTGGGCAGGTAGGCCTTCATCAGGTTGGAGCGGGTCAGGAACTCGTTGGCGGAGTACACGCCCTTCAGGCTCTCGCCGGGGATGCCCATAAAGCGGGGCAGACCGGCACCGGAGCCAACGAACACGGCCTCGTAGCCGTACTCGCCCATCAGCTCGTCGATGGTCAGCACCTTGCCAATGACCATGTTGCACTCAAAATCCACGCCCATCTTCTTCAGGCCGTCGATCTCCTGCTGCACGATGGCCTTGGGCAGACGGAACTCGGGGATGCCGTACATCAGCACGCCGCCGGCTACATGCAGGGCCTCGTAGACGGTGACCTTATAGCCCAGCTTGGCCAGATCGCCTGCGGCGGTCAGACCGGCAGGGCCTGCACCGATGATGGCGACCTTGTGGCCGTTCCATGCGGGCACGATGGGGGCGGTGTGGACATTTTCACGGTGCCAGTCGGCCACAAAGCGCTCCAGGCGGCCGATGCCCACGGGCTCGTTCTTGATGCCGCGGGTGCACTTGCCCTCGCACTGGCTCTCCTGGGGGCAGACACGGCCGCAGACGGCGGGCAGGGAAGAGGAGCGGGCAATGACCTGATAGGCGGCTTCAAAGTCGCCCTCGGCCACATGACCGATGAACTCGGGGATATCGATGCCCACGGGGCAGCCGGTCTGGCAGGGCTTGTTCTTGCAGTGGATGCAGCGCTTGGCCTCGTTCACGGCCATCTCTTCGGTATAGCCCAGTGCAACTTCCTCAAAGTTCTTGTTGCGGACGTTGGGGTCCTGGGTGGGCATGGGGCACTTTTTGGGATCCATATTGAAAGCCATCTTACTTTGCCTCCTCAGTCTTGAACAGATTGCAGGCCTTCTCGCGGGCCTTTGCCTCAAAGGGGCGGTACATGGTGCCGCGGGCCATGGCTTCGTCGAAATCGACGAGGTCACCGTCAAAGTCGGGGCCGTCCACGCAGGCAAACTTGGTCTCGCCGCCCACGGTCAGGCGGCAGCCGCCGCACATGCCGGTGCCGTCGATCATAATGGGGTTCATGGAGACAATGCTCTTCAGCCCGTGCTTCTGGCAGGTCTTGACCACGAATTTCATCATAATCAGCGGGCCGATGGTGATGACCAGATCATACTGGTTGCCGGCGGCCACCAGCTCGTCCAGAGCGGCAGTGACCACACCCTTGGTGCCGTAGCTGCCGTCATCGGTCATAATGCGCAGCTCGTCACTGCAGGCGTTGAACTCGTCCTCGAGGATGAGCAGATCCTTATTACGGAAGCCGATGACGCTGTGGACGGTGCAGCCCTGGTCGTGCAGCTCCTTGGCAATGGGCAGGGCGATGGCGCAGCCCACGCCGCCGCCCACAACACAGACCTTTTTCAGGCCCTCGGTCTCGGTGGCGCGGCCCAAGGGACCCACAAAGTCATGGACGCTGTCGCCTGCGTTCAGGCTGTTCAGCTCCATGGTGGTGCCGCCCACGATCTGGAAAATGATATCCACAGTGCCCTTTTCGCGGTCGTAACCGGCCACGGTCAGGGGGATGCGCTCGCTGTCCTCAAACGGGCGCACAATGATGAACTGGCCCGGCTTTGCCTTTTTGGCAATGAGCGGGGCTTCAATGACCATCTTTGTCACGGTGGGATTCAGCGCGACCTTTTCAGTGATCTTGTACATTGCGGTTGCTCCTTTTTCTGGCAAAATCTCGGCACAAAAACACGTCTGCCCGCCCGCGCGGCACAGCAGACGTGTTTTTGTGCAACTTTTTGACAAGTTTATTATAACCTCTCTAAGAAGGGAAAGCAACCGAATTTTCTTTGTGTCTGCCGCCGCAAAGCTGAAACATTTCGGTTTCATTCCGGTTTCGGCTTTGTTTTTGAAAAACAGGCGCAGACAGGCGTGTTTTGCAAAAAGTCTGATTTTTTGGAAATTTGTTGTTGACAAAGCCTGCGTTTTACGCTATAATAGCCAACGTCGCCGGGAGCGAAACCCCGGCAGACCACATGAAATGTGCGGCCGTAGCTCATCTGGTAGAGCGCCACCTTGCCAAGGTGGAGGTAGCGAGT
>OIXS01000166.1_pt1 | contig 43555 bp, 40 predicted proteins | sample 1587841 | NCBI WGS metagenome assembly OIXS01 (sample SAMN03283254) | human gut metagenome | biome: human-associated habitat; material: feces | host: Homo sapiens | place: USA | collected 2013
CGACAAACATCATATTTCTGATAGAAGCTGTATTGCCAATACCTGTATACATACCGTATAAAAGCAGTCCCACACAAGCACATATTGGATGCAAAATCAGATAGATACTATAATCGTTAGCATAATTAGCTACGACTGCTAAATCAGTCATCATATTTATAAAATACGATTTAGTGATATACATAATCACTGAAATAAAAATTATAAATACAGCTAAACATCTTAAGCTTATCTTTAATACTGAATTTAATAAATTTATATCTTTATATCCCTTTGCTTTTCCTGAAAATACACTCACACCATTTGCCATGCCATCAATAAAGTAGACCACGATAAAAATAATTTCTAAAATAACAGCATTACTAGCTAGTGTAACTGTCCCCATGCTTGCCCCAGCTATGGCAAATAAATTATTTATCGTCAATAGACAAACAGTGCGAAACATTAAATCCACATTTACCTTCATCATGGCTAAAAATGGCTGTATAGTTTTTAAGCTTTGAATGTATTCATTGCGAATAGTTAAATTTCCTTGTTTATAAATAGCGATAAACCCTACAATACAACCATATATTTGAGCAATCAAAGAAGCATAGGCTACACCTTGAATATTCATATCCATGATAAATACAAATACGATAGATAAGACGATATTCAATACATTCATAGATATTTGCATAAACATAGTATAGCGAATTATCATCTGCCCCATGAGCCAGCCTAATGTTACGTAATTGATTAAGACAAACGGAGCTCCCCATATAATGATATCACAATAATTTTTCATCAATTCAACAACTTGGCTTTCAGGCTTCATGAGCAATGCATAATATTTGAAAATCCACGGATAAATGATTAAAAATATTAAACTTATTACTATAGCTATAAGTAATGGTCTAGCTAAAGCTAAAAATTTATCTTTGGCGGATTCACTGCCTAAAGCTTGAGCGGAAAAACTTGTAGTAGATACTCTCAAAAATCCAAATAGCCAATATATATTGTTAAATAAGATTACTCCTAAAGAAACAGCAGCTATATAAAAAGCTTCTGACATATGTCCCATAACAGCAGTATTTACAGCTCCTAATAGAGGCTGTGTAGCTGTGGATAACATAAAGGGAATAGTTACTTTTAGATATTCTTTATAAGTTAATTGTGATAGCATAAAATCTCCCATCTATTAAAATTTTTATATTATTTTATTTAAAATAAATGACAAGCAACATGATGATTAACTGATATCTCTTTTAATTTTGGCTTTTCCTGTTTACAAATATCTTTGCAGTATTTACAGCGATTTTGAAATGGACAACCTTTTGGCAAATCCAAAGGGCTTGGGATATCACCAAAAAGAGTTTCTATATTTTTATTTTGCTCATTATCTAGAGAAAAAACTGCTTTTAATAAAGCTTTAGTATATGGATGCTTTGCTTCGATCAATTTATCGCCATCAATTTTTTCAACGATATTGCCTAGATACATCACGGCTATACGATGACTAAATAAACTAACTAAAGCTAAATCATGACAAATAAAAATATAGGTGATATTTTTTTCTCGTTGAAGTTTTACTAATAATTTAATGATTTTAGCCTGAACAGATACATCAAGAGCAGATGTCGCTTCATCACAGACTATAATTTTAGGTTCTAAGGCTAAAGCTCGAGCGATAGCTACGCGTTGACGTTGACCGCCACTAAGATTATGTGGATATCTATCTATAAAGTCTTCAGGTAATTCTACTAATCGCAATAATTCTTTGGCTTTCTCTTTCATTTGTGATTTCATTATTGATTTAAAATTCAATAATGGCTCACAGATGATATTACCAATTTTCATTTTAGGATTAAAAGCTGATATAGGGTCTTGAAAAACCATCTGTATATGGCGGTAATTTTGACGTAAATCTTCTCCCTTTAATTTAGTGATATCTTGATTATGATAGATTATCTCACCTGATGTTGGCTTATATATATTCATAATTATTTTAGCTAAAGTCGATTTACCACAACCAGATTCACCAACGATGCCCACTGTTTCTCCAGCATTAATATTGAGATGGATATTATCACAAGCTGTTAAAAATCTATTATTAGCTGAAAATTTCTTAGTTATATTTTTTACCTGCATAATAACTTTAGACATAGCGCTTTCCTCCTATTTGAGGAACTGCAATAAGTAGGCTTTTAGTATATTCTTCTTGAGGTGAATTTATTATATCTTTAGCTTTGCCATATTCGATGATTTTACCTTGTTTCATTACCATAATTTTATCTGACATATATGCCGCCACACCAATATTATGAGTTACTACAATCATTGCTGTACCACAACTGCGAGGAATTTCTATCAATTCTTTAACTATTTGTGCTTGCGTAGTAACATCAAGGGCAGAAGTAGGCTCATCTGCTAATAATAAAGATGGTTTAAAACTTATTGCCATAGCGATACCAACACGCTGACGCATACCGCCAGATAATTCAAATGGATATGATTTCATGATATTTTCAGGATTAGCTAAATTCATACGAGTAAGCATTTCTACAGCAAAAGAATATGCTTCTTTTTTAGTAAGATCATCGTGAATTTGTAGATATTCTATAAATTGTTTACCAATAGTTTGGATAGGATTTAACATATTACCACTATCTTGGAAAATCATAGCAATATGTTTTCCTCTTAAAGATAGCCAATCTTTATGGTTGTATTTCAATAAATCTTGATTTTCAAAAAGAATTTTTCCATTTATAATCTTTCCGCTATTAGGTAAACAACCTAATATGGCTCTAATCACTGTAGTTTTACCACAGCCAGATTCACCAACTATGGTCAAAATTTCTCCTCTATCCAAAGAAAAATTAATATTTTTAACTGTAGCTTCTATATTTTTGCTATATTGAATAGTTAAATTAGATACATCAAGTAACATTAATTTACCCCTTTTATGCTTTAGCTGGTTTTATTTTATTAGTAAGCCAATAATAATCCGATGGATACATAACTACACCCTCTAAGCCTTTGGTGCTGATAATATTAGTCTGTGGATAACCTAAGAATAATGCCGCACCATCATCTAACAAAATTTGTTGCGCTTTAATAATTAATTGACGACGTTTTTCTTTATCAAATTCGACAGATAATTGATTTAAAATCTCATCATATTCACGATTACTATATCCAGAACCATTTTGTGGATTATCTCCATTTACATTAGTTTTCCAATACCAACTTAAATAAATTTCAGGGTCTCCAGTATTAGCAGTTGTAATATTAGAAATGAGTAAATCATAGTCGCCATCAATACCCATTTTATCAATAAGATTATAATCTACACTTTTTATATTTATATTAATTCCTACTTTTTTAGCATCAGCTTGTACAGCTTCAGCGTATAAAGGAAGCTCTGCACGGCTATTATACACGACAAAATCAAGACTTAAGTCCTTGCCATCTTTATCTAAAATACCATCTCCATTACTATCATTCCAACCAGCTTCGGCTAATAATTGCTTAGCTCTTTCTGGATTATATGCATTTGGATCTGTCAACTCATCAAAGCCATAGTCCATAGATGGCGGTATTGGCGCTTTACCTGGAATAAATGTACCTTTCAATAATACATTATTATAATTTTCTCGATCACAAGCAGAAATCAAGGCAGCACGAACTTTATCATCGCCTAAAATACCATTTTGATTGATACGGGCAAGTACTGTACGTAATGAAGAAATTTCATCGATATAGAATTTATCATTATTTCTAAATAAATCTATATCTCCAGCTGCAATATTTACAGCAAAATTAACTTCACCAGATTGAAGTGCCATAGCACGAGTATTAGGATCATCAATAGATGGTATTTCTACACGTTCAAAAGGAACTTCGCCGTCCCAATAATATTCATTTCTCACCATTACAGCCTTTTCTTTTACAAAAGATTCCACTTTATATGGACCAGTACAAATTGGACCTTCTTTGGCAAAATCTCTACCTTGTTCCTCTGCACTAACATCTACAATAATAAATAATGGGTCAGCCAAAAATCCAGGCATATTAGGTTGAGGTTTGCTTGTTGTGATTATTAAATTTTGACCATCAACTTTCATATTTGTGTATTCAAAGAAAGTTTTTGCTCGAGTATTTTTAGTAAAAGCACGTTCAATAGATTTTTTTACAGCTTCAGCTGTTACTAGATTGCCATTAGAAAATTTTACATCATCACGAATTTTAAAAGTCCATGTTAAATGGTCATCACTAATAGACCAACTTTCCGCAAGCCATGGCTGAACATTCATTTTTTCATCAAATTTTGCCAAACATTCACCAATAGCATAACGCATTACAACCCAGCCAAAATAATTCTGTGTTGGCTCTAAAGTATCTGCAAAATTTGTAACTCCAAATTTTAAAGTAGTTTTATCTACTGTATTTTCAGAGCCACAACCAGCTATTATACCTGCAGTCAATATACCACATAGACTTAAACTAATAGCCTTCCATAATTTTTTCATTCTAAAACTTTTCATATTTAGCCTCTTTTCTTATCAATAAAATCTATCAATCCTGTCTAGGGTCTAAAATATCACGTAAACTATCTCCCCAAAGATTAAATATAGCTACTACTATAAAAATAGCTAACCCTGGATAAATCATCAGCCATGGAGCAGTTTGAATATATTGACGACCTTCATTGAGCATTAATCCCCATTCTGGTGTAGGTGGTTGAGCACCAAACCCTAAAAAAGATAGACCCGCTATTTCCATCATCATAGTCCCAATATCCATTGCACCTGTTATTACAATCATTGGCAATATATTTGGTAATATGTGGCGCCATAAAATATTAATAGTTGTTGTACCATTTACTTTAGCAGCTATGATAAAATCATTATTACGTAATTTTATAACTAAACTACGGACTAGACGAGCATATTTTGCCCAACTTACTATTACTAAAGCAAAAATTGTATTTATAATACTTCCACCCATGATGCCAGCAATAGCAATTGCTAAAATTACACCTGGGAAAGACAACATAATATCTGCTAAACGCATCAATACAATTTCTACTTTACCACCAAAATAACCTGATAAAATACCAACTAAAGAACCAATAATCGCTGTTAATATAACTAAATAAATAGTCATAAATAATGAAGTTTGTGTACCATAAATTATTCTGGAAAAGGTATCTCTACCTAATTTATCAGTACCTAAAATATGTTCACTGCTTGGCATCTGCAATACATTGGTCATATTTGATTCATAAGGGTCATGTGTAGCAATAATGGGTGCTAATATAGCAATTAAAATTACTAAAAAAACCAAAAATGTATATACAGAAAATAATTTATTATTCTTTATAAATTTAATCATCTTGAATCTCCTTTTTTCAGCCTAGGATCAAGATATGTATACGATAAATCTACTAAAAAATTAATTACTGTATACACAATAGAAATCCATAAAACAAATCCTTCGATTAATGGATAATCACGCATAGTAATAGCATACACCGCCATTCTCCCCATACCCGGCCAGGCAAAAACAGTTTCAATAACAGCAACGCCACCTAATAACCAACCGATGGACATACCTAACAAAGTTATTAAAGGTAAAATCGCATTAGGCAAAATATGTTTCCATAAAATAGCTTTTTCAGACAATCCTCTAGCTCTAGCACCTATTACATAATCTTGATGTAATTCATCTAAAATAACAGTACGTACTTGTCTAGTATATTTCGCTGATTGGTAAATAGCTAAAGTAAGTGCTGGTAACACTAATCCACTTGGTGTTACACTAGCAGTAGCTATAGGAAATAATCCCAATTTTAAACCAAAAATATATAATAAAATCAATCCTACCCAAAAACTTGGCATAGATACACCAATAAAAGAAAAGATTCTCACTAAAAAGTCAGGAATTCTATTGCGATGTGTAGCAGAAAAAATTCCCAAAGGAATGGAAATAATCATAATTAAAATAATTGTAGTCAAAGCTAATAAAACAGTCCCTGCAAAACCTTCCATTAACTTATCTATTACAGGTTTTTTTCCTGAATAAGAAATTCCCATATCGCCTTGCACTACACCTAAAAGCCAATTGCCATATTGTACAAGAAATGGATCATTAAGTCCCATTTCTTCACGAGTTTGCTCTATTACTTCTTGAGAAACAATAGTATCTGAAGCCTCTAAAACCATAGCTGCTGGATCACCAGGTGATAAATAAGTTAAACAAAATGTTAAAAAACTAACACCAATTAATGTAATTACTAATTGAATTAAACGATTTATTAATCGTTTCAAATTAAAACAACCTCCTTATTTTTTCATTATTATAGATTAAAAAACTCCTCTCCTTTCTTTCGTTAAGGCAAACAAAAAAAGTCTGCCTTTGCTAGCAGACTTTTAAGAGAAACATACAATTATAAATATGAGAAAAAAAGCCTAATTCTTATAGAATTAGGCAGTATTATACAATATTTATATCTGTATAAATCGCCTTCCCATCGCTCGCAGGTAATAACGGTGATTATTAAATAGGCAGTTCTCCTGGCTCAGAGTCATAGCTATTCACGCCTTCCCAAGAAAATAATTTTTTCTCAGTGACATAATTGTGAAATCGCTCGTCTTTACAGTGGCGGGACCGCTTCGGCTTATACCGAATTCCCTATTTAGTCTATGTAGACACCTATTCTTTCAATATTCAACTATGCTTTTATGTTATCACCAACAAATAAGTTTGTCAATTATAAAGTTTCTTAATTTCCAAGTGCTGAAGGCATTTTTTATTTTAATAAATCTCAAATAAATTTATGCAAATTTTAAATAGATAAGTTATTTACGTATAATTATAAAACTATAACGCTTTTATTTTGTAAAGTTGTTAATTTATTGGCGGGTTTATAAAAATAATTAAAAATTATAGCCATAAAAAATCTATTTATAATAGACTTTTGTATATTATTTTTCTCATAGCTTATTGTTTTTATAGATGATATAATTATGAATATAAAATTTATAATTGTTATCAATATTATAATATAAAGAGAGGGATTTTCATGTATGAAGATTTAATTGAAGAAAAAGTTTCTTCCGAAGATATTTTTGATGGGGTATTACTTCATGTAAAGCGCGATTATGTAAAATTACCAAATGGTAATAAAGCTGTTCGTGAATGGATAAAACATCAAGGTGCTTCTGCGGTTATTCCTGTATTGCCAAATGGTAATATTATTTTAGTACGTCAATATCGTTATCCTATCGGCAAAGTAACTTTAGAAATTCCTGCTGGTAAATTAGATAGTGTGGATGAAGACCCATTAATTTGTGCTAAACGTGAATTATCTGAAGAAACAGGTTATACTGCTAATAAATACACACAAATTCATAAATTAGCTACTACTGTTGGTTTCTCTAATGAATGGATTTATATTTATTTAGCACAAGATTTAGTAAAAGGTAAACAACATACTGATGATGATGAATTTATAAATTTAGTAGAAATGCCACTAAGCGAAGCTGTCGATTTAGTTAATAAAGGTGAAATCTTTGATGCTAAATCTGTTGTTGCTATTTTAATGGCAGAAAAATTGTGCAAACAATAATCTATTTATATTTGTTATTTAAAAATTTAGGAGGTATTTAATGTTTGGTTTTGGTCCAGATATGATTTATGCAATCCCAGGTTTATTGATTGCATTGACTGTTCATGAATATGCTCATGCTAAGGTTGCTGATAATTTAGGAGATTTCACTCCTCGTATGAATGGCAGATTAACTTTAAATCCTGTAGCTCATATTGACCCTATTGGATTGATTATGTTATTTTTTGCTCAAATAGGTTGGGCAAAGCCTGTACCAATTAATTTAAATAATTTTGATGATTGGCGTAAAGGTGAAATGCAAGTTTCCTTAGCAGGACCATTAGCTAATTTAATCACAGCTTTTGTAGCTTCAATATTTTTTGCTCTTTGTTTTAAATATAGTTTTGCTCCTCATTGGCTTGTTATGGTATTACAATTAATCATCATTTATAATGTAAATTTTGCTATTTTTAATTTAGTACCTATTCCACCACTTGATGGTTCTAAAATCTTATCTTCTCTATTACCAGGTAGATTAGCTTATAAATATCAATCATCTGTAATTAATCGTTATAGCTTTTTTATTCTAATCGCTCTTGTTTTTACTGGAATATTGGGTTTTATCATTCACCCTATCAGTAACTTTATTATAAGCATTTTAAATCTTATTATCTCTATTATTATTTAATGAGTTCTTTATGCAACAAGAACAATATAAGGTACATTTAGAATCCTTTGAAGGGCCATTAGATTTATTATTGCATTTGATTGAAAAAAATCGTATTGATATTTATGATATTCCTATTGCTCTATTGACGGAACAATATATGGATTATCTTGCTAAATTTAAAGAGTTTAATATTGAAGTGGCTAGTGAGTTTTTAGTCATGGCAGCTACATTATTACAAATCAAATCCAAAATTTTATTACCTGATACTAAGGTAGAAGAAATAAATGAAGATGATACTGATGAGGTTGATCCGCGAAAAGAATTAGTCGAACGATTATTAGAATATCGTCGTTATAAAGAAGTCAGCAGTATTTTAGGTGAAATGGCAGATGAAGCTGGCAAAAGATTTTTTCGTGAAGCTTCTAATCTACCGACAAAACATTTGCCACCTAAAGGGCTTGATGTAAAACTTTTGTGGCAAGCTTTTCAAAATGTGCTAGAAAGCCAAATTGAAAACGAACCTCTTGTAGCCAATGTTGCTCGAGAAAAATATACTATTGAAGATAAAATCATCTCTTTATTGGCTTTGCTTAAACAACATGGCGGAAATATTTGTTTTAATACTGTATTTCAATATAGTGAGCATAAGATTTCTAAATCTGAATTAATCACTACTTTTTTAGCTATGTTAGAATTAATTAAAATAAAGAGAATAACTGTATATCAGACAAGTATATTTTCACCTATTTATTTAAAAATCAATGATGAAGTCGAATCTTCTGATAACGATATTATTGTTGATAATACTGAAAGTAATTAAAGATTGTTAATAGATGATTTTTTTGATAAAAATTCATGAAAATAGACGCTTATAAGCGTCTATTTTTTTTATTTCTCCCCTCGAAAATAATATTTTATTTATTAATTATAATAAAATATTATTTCTTAATTTATTTTTAATCTAAATATCATTTGTGATTATTGAGTTTAAGTTGTATAATATAAATAATATATATATTTATATTAATATTATTCAAATTAATAATCCTATATATTAATTAAAATAATATAATATAAAACTTAGCGATAACTAAGTAAAGGAGAATATTTTATGATTATCAAGCCAAGAGTAAAAGATTTTATCTGTTTAACTTCTCACCCTGAAGGCTGTAAAGAAAATGTACGCCGTCAAATCGAATATGTAAAAAGTCAGCCAAAGGTTGAACTTGGTAAACGTGTATTAGTATTAGGTGCTTCTACAGGTTATGGCTTAGCGTCTCGTATTTGTGCAACATACGCGAGCGGTGCTTCTACAATTGGAGTTATTTTTGATAAACCAGCACATGGTAAAAGAACTGCAACTGCTGGTTGGTATAATACAGCTGCTTTTGAAGAATTTGCAAAAAATGATGGCTATTATGCTAAAACAATAAATGGTGATGCTTTCTCTCAAGCTATTAAAGAAAAAACTATTGAACTTATAAAAAAAGATTTAGGCAAAATTGATATGGTCGTTTATTCCTTAGCTGCTCCTCGTCGTACAACAGCTGATGGAACTATGTATTCTTCCGTATTAAAAACTGTTGATGAACCTTTCACTGCTAAGACTTTAAATTTAAAAACAAATGAATTAACTGAAGCTACTTTACCACCTGCTACTCCTGAAGAAGTAGAAGCTACTATTAAAGTTATGGGTGGCGAAGATTGGGCAGATTGGATGCATGCTTTAAAAGCTGCTGATGTTTTAACTGAAAATGCTTGCACTGTAGCATATTCTTATATTGGTTCTAAGATTACATATCCAATATATTATGAAGGTACTATCGGTGCTGCTAAACAACATCTTTATAAAACAGCTGAAACTTTACGTCAAGAAGGCTTTAATGCTATTATCTCTGTAAATAAAGCTTTAGTTACACAGTCTAGTTCTGCTATTCCTATTGTTCCTTTATATGTGGCGGTAATGTATCGTGTAATGAAAGATAAAAATGTTCATGAAGGTACTATCGAACAAATGTATCGTTTATGGCATGAATACCTCTCTCAACCACAACCAAAAGTAGATGATGAACATCGTATTCGCATTGACGATTTAGAAATGAGAGACGATGTACAAAATACTATTTTTGAATACTGGGATAAAGTAACTACTGAAAACTTAACTCAATATGCTGATGTAGATGGTTATTGGAATGATTTCTATAATCTCTTTGGCTTTGGTTTTGATAATGTAGATTATGATGCTGATGTAAATCCAGAAGTAAATCTTGATTTAGTTGAATAATGCAAACTCAAACAAATTTATATATTTTTTAGAGTAGAGAGTCTTCTCTACTCTATTTTTTTGATAAAAAGTTTCTACTAATGATAAAAGCAGTAATGTATTTAAACATTACTGCTTTTATCTAATTCTAAAGGGTTTTCACCATATTTATTTGGACCATTTGTTCCTTTAGCCAAAATCAAATACAAAATAAAAATGAAATAACCAAAAGGAAAAACAATAGGAAATATTATCCACCAACCGCTAAAATTTAAATCGTGCAAACGTCGTATCATCAAAAAATTAAGTGGTAAAAATAATATTATTAAAATTAAAGAAGCTACTAAAATAGGAATTACTTCTATTTGTGATAAAACATTTAAATCATTTACATTTTCACCTAAAATAGCAATAGATAATGCACTAGCTAAACCTAATAAAGTAATAATTCCTATAAAAGCCAATGATATGACAATCAAAAAGATTATATAATGAATAAATGGCTTTCGATTTAATCTACCTTCTGTAGAAAAATATTTTTCTTCTAAATTCATAAAAAACTCCTTATAAATCCAAACTTAAAGGGTCTTTTCCATATTTATTATCACCATCAGTCCCTTTTATTAAACATAAATAAGCAAAAAATAGCATATTTATCAATGGAATTACACATAAAATTATCCATACAGCCGATTTATCTAAATCATGCAAACGTTTAATTCCTAAAAATAAACTAGGTAATAATGCTAATTCAATCAATGTAGATACTATACTTATACTAATATCAACTACTGTCCCATCTGTCGTACTGATAATCACTAAAAACGTTGGTATTATCAAAAATAAACAAAATAAGATAAAACATACTGCATATAAGATAAATATTTTACGATTTATGCGACCTTTTGTAGATAAAAATCGTTCTTCTAGAGATGCATTTTTCATTTTATTTTTATCTCCTTGAATTTTATTTTACTTATATTATAAAATAAAAATTCATTATTTAATAGTTTTTGCAATAAAAAAAGCATAGTATAACACTATGCTTGTATATTTTATCTATTTTTTCATGCGCTATAAGCTTTTTTAGTAACTAAATTAGCCAATTTATTAATATAATAATTAGTAAAACGAACTTCAATATCACGAGTAAATTGAGCTAAAATATTATTATCTTTTAAAATGCCTTCATGATAATCTATAACCAATTGTAAATCTTGATTTAAATCTATTTTCTGACCATACATATCATAAGCAAAAATCTGTGTATTAATAATTTCAATAATGAAATCAACTCCAACACCTAAATCATTATTGCAAATTGTTTGCCATTCATTTGCATCAAATTCTCTAGCTAAAAGATTTCTTTCATATACTAAATAATCTTTATGGTTATATCTATATTTTTTCATTACTAATGACATTATGCCCAACTCCTTAAACAGTAATTATCTATAATCAATATCTTTGTTTCATATTTTCAAATTGACTATATTATATATTATAGATATAACAAATACTATATGATAAATGCAAAAAACATTGCAAAAAATGCTCTAAAATTTTATCGTTGATAAAAAATTTTTTGCCAAAAAGCGTAAGATAAAGTATAGTATAATTTATGAAAAGAGGGATAGCTATGGAATATCAAAAAAAAGGCTATTTAACATCTTATTTTAAATTATTTCATCTCAAAGATGTCCAAAAAATAGAAATCAAAGCTCATTATCACGAATTTGATAAAATAATTTTATTCTTAAGTGGCAAGGTCAAATATAATATTGAAGGGCAAACTTATCAATTATTTCCCTATGATATTGTTTTTGTACCTCATAATTGTATTCATTACCCTATTATCAGTGATACAGCAACATATGAACGCATTGTCCTTTATATCGATCATAATTATCTAAAAAATAAAATAGATACTCCAGATAAATTAGATTTTTGTTTTAATTATATCCAAGAACATAATTCATATGTTATGAATTTAGATAATATCAATGAAAATGATATCTTAAAACAAATCCAAATTCTAGAAAATTCCTTTAGTGATAAAGGTTTTGCACATGAGTTATACAGTAATCTAAAATTCTTAGAGTTCATGATTTTAATAAATAGAGCCATTATCAATGATAATAAAAATTTGACTATTCACCATAAAGTTTCTTATGATAAAACTATTAATTCTGTTATTGATTATATAAATGAACATTTATTTACAGAATTAAATATTGATTATCTAGCCAATCATTTTTTTGTAAGTAAATATTACTTAATGCGAAAATTTAAATTAAAAACAGGTTATAGTATTCATCAGTATATATTAAATAAACGATTAATAGTGGCTAAAGAAAAGATTAAATCCGGAATAGCTTTAACTCAAATATGCTTTGACTGTGGCTTTAAAGACTATTCTACTTTTTCAAGAACCTTTAAACAAATTTTTAAACAGACACCAAGAGAATTCAAAAAAGCTCTTAATGAAAAAACTGATATATATAAAGAGGCTAAACAATATGAATAATATCTTAGAACTTCCTCAACTAATAGCAAAATTTAGTTATGAATTACCTAAAAATCAAACAGTGCTAATAAGTGGAGGTAATCCACCTGATGTACAATGGTTAAAATCCATCTGTGAAAATAAAAATATTTTTTGTGCTGACCATGGTATAGATATATGTAAAGAAGCTGATATCAAACCACTTCAATTAATTGGTGATGGCGATAGTGCGACTTCTGAAGCATGGCAGTGGGCTGTAGATAATGATGTTACTATAACAAAAGTTCCTACAAAAAAAGATGTTACTGATACGCAATTAGCACTTCAGATAATTGATGATAAATATCCCGCTTCAACTGTCATTTTAACAGGTGCATGGGGCGGACGTTTTGATCATGCTTTTAGCACTATATTTAGTTTTAATGGCATGTTAAATAAAAATTTTTGTGGTTGTATTGCTGATGAAAAAGAAATTTTATTCTTTTTACATAATGAAGAACATCTAACCCTAAATCTCAAACAAACACCAAAAGCAATCTCACTACTTCCTTTAGGTGGCACTTGTAGCGGTGTTAGCATCAATGGCGTATATTGGCCACTTGACCAAGTCATGCTCAATAATAATTTACCTTATGCAGTAAGTAATGAAGTAAATAATAAAGAAAATACCATCTGGATATCCCAAAAACAAGGTATATTAGGTGTATATCTATATTTTGAATAAAAATTATATTAATAGAAAAGCAAGATACATTACTTAGTATCTTGCTTTTTTACTCAAAAAACATATGGTTCTCTACCAGAAAAATCAGCTATTGTGCCATGAGGATTTTCTAGATAAAATACTTTAAAAATAGGATTATCTGCTGTTTTATATTGACTTTTAATAATAGGATTATTCATACAAGCTTCTTTTATTTCCTTATTTTCTTCAAAAACAACTTTTCCATTTAAACGAATCCATGCATATTGAGGAGAAGCAATAGATATTTCAATATATGGATTTTTTTGCATATCTTTATAAACATCTTTAGTATTATTTGTACTAAACCAAAGTTTATTATCTTTTGCTAAAACAAACATAAATGGTCTACATTTTGCTTTGCCGTCTCTACCAACTGTGGCAAGATATTGTACAGGATTTTGTTGTAAAAATTCAATTACTTTTTTCATTATAAAGACCTCCTAGAAAATTTTCATTTCTTATTTTTACAAAACCTATTTTATACTTGCGATATATAGCTGTAAAGTAAGCACTTTTTTGTTATTTAGTTACCTCTAAGTAACAATTATATAAACTATAGGATTTTTTATAAATAAAAATTTTTAAATATAATTCATAAATTGACTTTCTTAATTTTCATTTATATAATAAATAATAATTTATCTAGAAATGGTGAAGATATTATGCTAAAAACAAAAAATTTACCCCAATGTCCTGTAGAAACAACACTTATGTTAATAGGTGATAAATGGAAAGTATTAATTTTACGCGACCTATTATCAGGAACCAAAAGATTTGGTGAATTAAAAAAATCTGTTGGTAATATATCTCAAAAAGTTTTAACCAGTCAATTAAGAAATATGGAAAAAAATGGTCTTATTTATCGAACCGTATATGCTGAAGTCCCTCCACGTGTTGAATATAGTTTGACAAAATTAGGTTTAAGTTTAAAACCTATTTTAGATGTTATGAAAGATTGGGGAGAAAATTATCAATCACAAATGTGTAATAATTAATAATATAAAAAGAGCGTTATAGTCATATTTTTAGACTATAACGCTCTTTTTATATTTATTATTCTTCTTTATTATCTACATCACGTCTTAAAATTGTATATGGCACAACAGGTTTATCCATTTTCATAGTAATAATCTGTTGTGGATGTGGTGCTACTTCTATGGAAATACCTTCATCATTAAACATTTCTGTAATAGTTTGTTTAAATAAAGGTGCATCAGGCTGGAAGAATTCTATTTCTTGTCCAACTGTTAAATGATTACGTTGCTGTATAGTAGCAATTTTTGTTTCTTCATCATAATCAAGTACTAAACCTACAAAATCAGATGTATGTTCATAAGATGTTGTATTGTAAATTTGATCATCACAAGAAGTTTTATGATAAGAGAAACCACTTGTATATTCACGATGAGAAACTTTATTTAATTCATCTATCCATTCTTGTTTAATCGTGAATTCTTCTGGATTTTCAAAATAACTATCGATAGCATGACGGTATGCACTTACTACGCTAGCTACATAATGAATAGATTTCATGCGACCTTCAATTTTTAAGCTATCTACACCACATTCGATGATATCTTTTAGATAAGGAAGTAAACACATATCTTTAGAATTAAAGAAATATGTTCCATTTTCATCTTCAGTTACAGGGAAAAATTGACCAGGACGTTTTTCTTCAGTTAAATTATATTTCCAACGGCAAGGTTGAGTACATGCTCCACGATTAGAATCTCTACCTGTTAAATAATTGCTGATTAAGCAACGACCAGAATAAGAAATACACATTGCACCATGTACAAACATTTCTAATTCCACATCAGTTTTTTCGCGAATTTCTTTTATTTCAGCAAAAGAAAGTTCACGAGCTAATACAACGCGTTCTGCTCCTAAATCTTGCCATGCTTTAACAGCTCTCCAGTTAGTATTATTAGCCTGTGTACTAACATGTACTTCAAGACCAGGTACTTCATTTTTTATGAGCATGAATAAACCAATATCAGATACTAAAACAGCATCAACTCCAACCTCTACCAATTCTTGTAGATATGGTAAAATCTCATTTATATCATTATTATGCGGAAAAATATTTGCTGTTACATAAACTTTTCTACCGCGTTCATGAGCAAATTTAATTCCTTCAATCATTTCTTCTTTAGAAAAATTACCGCCATAAGCACGAAGCCCAAAGCGTTTTCCGCCAAGATATACAGCATCTGCTCCATATAAAATAGCCATTTTTAATTTTTCTAAATTTCCTGCTGGTGCTAATAATTCAGGTTTTTTTATTGTATTTTGCATTGTTCCTCCAAATAATTAATTATTTTTCAATCTTTTAGTTAAAGCTAAGCCATCGCCATTTTCAAAAATCTCTGTTGTAAATTTATCTGTATCACTTACCATAGCAATATATTCACGCAATCTTTTTACAATCGTCTTATATCGGCGAGGTGGCTTTTCTTCACTCATTACATAACCGCGAAATAATACATTATCAGCTAAAATAATGCCATCATCCGCTAATAATGGTAATACTTTCTGCAAATAATCAGGATATTGTCCTTTCGCTGCATCGATAAAAACCATATCAAATTTATAATTTTTATCTAGTTTTTCTATATTTTCAGCGGCATCACCTAAAATAATTTCAATCTGATCTTTATATGCAGATTGATTTATAAAATCTTGAGCCTGTTTTGCGCGTTCTTCATCTAATTCCAAAGAAATAATCTTTGCATTTTCTGCACCATAATAAGTAGTTAATAATGCAGAATAACCTATCGCAGTACCAATTTCTAAAACTCTTTGTGGCTTATATTTTTTTATTATTTCAATAAAAACCTTTCTGCCATTTTCATTGATGATTGGTACTTTATTTTCTTTCGCAAAATCTTCCATTTGCTTAAATAAAGCTTCCACGTTTTAATTCCTCTTACTTATTATTTATTCACCATATATTTCTTCAATAACTTTTAAATGTTCATCATATGTTACACTATAATGATTATGACCTTCACTATCTGCCACAAAATACAAATAATCTGTAGTTGCTGGATATAATACAGCTTCAATAGAAGCAAGACCAGGATTTCCAATTGGCCCTGGAGTCAATCCTTCATGTTGATACGTATTATATGGAGAATCTAGTTTTGTATCTTCAATGCTAAATTCTTCCTTATGTTCATCTAAAGCATATTGAATAGTCGCATCAGATTGTAACATCATATGATTTTCTAGTCGTTTGAAAAATACATCAGCGATAATTGGTCTATCTTCTGCAAATTTAGCTTCTTTTTCCACCAAAGATGCCATAGTTACCAATTCAAAAATAGATAAATTTTCCTCTTTAGCACGTTCACGCATTTCACTATTTAACCTATGGTCAAAATTATCTACCATGATTTGCATGATTTGTTTTGCACCATAAGACCTATCAATATCGTAAGTATCAGGAAATAAAAAACCCTCTACAGCATATTTGATATCCTTATTTTCTGTAGCTTCCTTCATATAATCATATGGAGTATAATCTTTTGCTACCTTGCAAAATTCTTCTTTTGTAGTCAAATTTTCTTTTTCTAATAAATTAGCAATATCTTCTACAGTGAAACCTTCTGGAATAGTTATTCTGACTACTTGATTTTCTGGCCCTTGAACCAATCTATCAAGAACAGAATTTATATTCATACCCACACGAAAATAATAAATACCTTCTTTAAATTGAGTATCCTTACCTTCCAAACGAGCTAAAATGCGAAAACCAAGACCATTGTTTATTATAGCATGTTCTTGCAAATTTTGAGCAATTTCTTCTGTAGACATACCACTTTCTATTTTTATAGAAATATTATCGCCATGTCCTTCATCATCGCCGATGAAAAATAAATTGTATCCGCCTAAAAATATTAATACTACAGCCAAGCCAATTCTAACTTGATATTTAGTAGTAGTTAATATAGATTTTATCTTTTCCCACATAAATAATTAATCACCATCTCACTTAGCTATATTTAATATTTTTGACGTTCCTTCAATGCACGTTCAACATCACGTTTTGCAGCTTTTTCTGCCAAAGCTTGACGTTTATCATAATTTTTCTTACCAGTAGCAAGACCTAAAGCCACTTTAGCTCTACCTTTGCTAAAATAAACTTTTAATGGTACTAATGTAAAACCTTTTTCTTTGATTTTACTGGATAATTTCACTATTTCTATTTTATGCATAAGTAATTTTCTAGCACGAAGTGGATCATGATTGAAAATATTGCCCTGTTCATAAGGACTGATATGCATATTATCCAAAAAGATTTCATTGTTTTTGATTTTAGCAAAGCTATCTTTTAAATTAGCTTTGCCAGCACGAAGAGATTTAACTTCTGTACCTACTAAAACAATCCCAGCTTCATATGTTTCATGAATAAAATAATCATGACGAGCCTTTCTATTTTCACAAACAATTTTTACACTTGCATTTTTCTTTCCCATAAAATCAACCTTACTTATTGTCTAAAATATTTATTTTTTACGGCGTTTGCCTTTTGAAACTCTATCACGCACACGTTCTTTGGTGCCACTTTTTTTACGAGTTTTCTTAGTATAAATTTTATCATAAAAAGCACTTTTCTTGTTATCTTTTTTCTTACCTTCTATTTTTGCAATAGATTTCTTTCTTTTTTCCTCTATTTTTTTATGCTCTTTATCTTTACGTTTTTTGCGTTTATATTTATCCGCTTGCTTTTTGCTTGCTTTATTTTCTTTAGAAAAATTTTCCTTAATCTTTAAATCTTTTTTCACATTATTATTAATTTCTGTAAAAAATGGTTTAGCGATTATATCATCTTCAAAAACAAGTGGCATCTTACCATTATCTTTTAAAATGAAATCAATAGAACGTTCTTTAATACTTGCTCTTGTCAAAATAACAGTTACTTCATCGCCTAAACGATATCTGAAATTAGTCATTTCGCCAACGAGTGCATATTCTTTCTCTACATATTCATAATAATCATTTACCATGGTAGAAACATGAACTAAACCTTCTACGCCATTATCTAATTCTACAAAAATACCAAAAGCAGTAACGCCACTGATAATACCATGAAATTCATCACCCAAGAAACGAGCCATATATTCAATTTCCTTAATTAAAGTCGTTTCACGTTCTGCTTCTGTAGCCACACGCTCTTGTTTAGATGTATGTGTAGCCACTTCAGGTAATCTTGATTTCAATTTTTCTTGACGTTCTGCTGTCATTTTTCCATTTAATTGTTCTTTTAATAAACGATGAACGATTAAATCTGGATAACGTCTAATTGGTGAAGTAAAATGCGTATAGTATTTAGCAGCTAAGCCAAAATGCCCTAAATTTTCTGCTTTATATTTAGCTTGTTGCATACTGCGCAGAGCTACAGCAGAAATAATTTTTTCTTCTGGCTTTCCTTTTATAGAATTTAATACTTCTTGAACAGCTCTAGGTTCAATTTCACCTTCAGTGTTGCGATTTAAATATAGATTAAAATTAGCTAATAATTCATTTAAGGCAAACATTTTATCTTCTACAGGTTCTTCATGCACACGGTAAATAAAAGGCAATTCTTTCCTAGCCATATGTTCGGCCACAGTTTCATTAGCTACTAACATACATTCTTCAATGATAGATTCACCTAAGCCATGTTCACGTTTTACAAGACCTACTGCTTGACCTTTGGCATTCAATTTTACCTTAACTTCAGGAATATCAAAATCTATAGCCCCACGCATTTGACGTCGTTTGTTTAAAACTTTATATACAGCTTCTAAATTATGCAATAATGGCAAAATATCTTGATTGTCTTCAACCATTTGCACATCTTTTTCCACTAAGATGCGATTTACTAATTTATACGTTAATCGACGATATACATGAATAACTGTAGGAAAAATATCGTATTTAATAACAGAGCCATTTGCGTCAATTTCCATTTCTGCACACATGGAAAGTCTATCTTCGCCAGCATTTAAACTACAGATACCATTAGATAATTCTACAGGCAACATAGGAATAACTCTATCCGCCAAATATACACTTGTACCGCGATTATATGCCTCTTTATCTAAAGGTGAAAATGCTTTTACATAATGACTGACATCAGCAATATATACACCTAAGAAAAAATTTCCATTTGGCAATTTTTCTGCATAAACACCATCATCTAAGTCCTTAGCATCTTCACCATCAATAGTTACTATTTGTAAATGGCGTCTGTCTTTGCGTTTATTGCATTCTGCCTTACTAGGTACTTGCTCAATCTGTTTAGCTTCTTCTTGTACATCTACAGGAAATTGCTCTGATAAATCATATTGACGCATTACTGATAAAATATCTACGCCAGGTGCACCTATTTTCCCAAGAACTTCTATAATTTTCCCTTCTGGACTATGATTTTTTGTCGGCCATTTAGTGATTTCAGCAACTACTTTCATGCCTACTTTTGCCCCATTAAAATTGCGACCTTCAATAAAAATATCTTGATTTAAACGGCTATCATCTGGAACTACAAAACCAAAAGTTCTACTGCTTTCAAATGTACCTACAACTTTATTATTAGCACGTTCTAATATGCGAATAACTTCGCCTTCACGCTTAGTGAAACTACTTCTTTCAGTAGTGATACGCACTAAAACCTTATCATTATTCATCGCTGAATTTAACATACCAGCAGGAATGAAAATATCATCAACTTTAGCTTTACCTTCTTCTAGCCCATTATCTGGAATAACAAAACCAAATCCTTTAGACGTGATACTCATTTTCCCTACAACTAAATTCATATGTTTTGGTAAACCAAATAAACCGCTTCGATTTTGAATTAATAGATTTTTTCGCTCTAATTCTTCCATCGCAGAGGGTAATTGTTTTATTTCATCTGCTTCTAAAGCCAAAGCATATAATAAATCTTCCTGACTCATCGGTCTTTTAGCTTTAGTTTGCATATATTCCATTATTTTTTCTTGTAAACTCATAAATTTATCCTCTATCTAATCTCTAAATAATTTATTTCAAAAAATTCTCTATTTTATTAAATAATTTGTCATGTTCAATATCTAAAGTAACTAAATGACCTGAAAAATTTAATTTAAATAATTGTTTATCCTTGCTACCAATATGGTCATAAATATATTGACCACTTTCTTCTTTTACTGTATGGTCATTTTTACTTTGAACAATCAAAATTGGTTTTGAAATTTCTGGTAGAATTTCTTTTGTTTTGGCTATTATCTCTAACAATTGATGCACACAGACAAGTGGCATTTTATTATAAGATACATTGTATCTTTTAGCTAGTTCAGGTAATTCTCGTCTATTTTTACGCTGATATCGTCCCACTGATTTTTCAAGTGGTGGTAAAAATCTTAAATTGCGTTCATTAGCTATATATACAGGAGCAGACATTGAAATTATTTTTTTCACAGGGAAATCCCTGCCAATTCGCATAGCTAATAAACCGCCCATAGATAGACCTATAACAGATATTTCACTGCAAATGCCACGCAATAAATGATATCCATCACATGCACTATGATACCATTCATGCCAATTAGTATTAGCCATTTCTTCTACAGTCGTACCATGACCAGCTAAACGCACACCCAACACAGTATAACCTTGTCTATATAAATAATTTCCTAATAATATCATTTCAGAAGGCGAGCCTGTAAATCCATGTATCAATAATACTCCTTTTGAACCTCCAGGTAACAAAAATGGCTCTGTACCACTAGTAATCATAAAAATACCTCCTAAATTTTAAAATATTATTATAAATGACTTATTAAATAAAATATTACACTATTTGATAAAAAAAAATCTCTATCTACTTTAAATTAATTCAAATAGATAGAGAATAGTTTTTTATGCTACCATTTTAGCTATGATTAAAGTAATTATCATAAACAGTACAGCAAAAAACACAGTGAAACGGGCCATCAATGCGTCCATACCGCGAGCACTGCTACTAAAAGCCGTTTCATTTTGTCCTGATAAACTTCCCATGCCAGCAGTTTTACCTTCTTGCATAAGCACAGAAGCAATCAAGCCAATTGCTACTAACGCATCTATAATCATCAAAATAGTCAATAACATATTTATCCTCCCCACAAACTTAAACCTGCTAGTACTATAATAGCATATCTATATCTTTGATTACAAGTTATAAATTCTCAATTACAAAGCCCAGTAAAAACCACCATTAACTTGATATGAATTTTTATTTCCATTGCCAAATCTGCGTTCAACATCTAAGAATACATATGAATCTTTTTTAGTTTCAATATTAAAACCAAAACCAACATCATACCAATAACCACTATGGTCATATTTAAAACCAACATATTGATTATCAGAAGTAACATCTTTAACTGATACAAATTGTTCGCCTAAAAATTCTCGTAATACATCTGCTTTTAAATAAAAAGTATTTTTCTTATTATCACCAAAATTTTTGCCTAATTTAAATCCTGCTCTACCAATAATGCTATCAATACCATCTACATGCACATTAGTATTTTGATTTGTAGTGTAATCTGCGCCTGTTACTTTAGCTAATTGTAATTGAACTTGAGGAGTGATATACCAATCATTTTTTAAATTTTTCATATAGCCATATTCTGCACTAGCAGAAAATACATCATTATCGTAATTTCCTTTAATTAAATTCAATTTTTTGGTACCAGCTATTTCAAAATCATTTTCTAAATGACCCCATTTCAAAATATAATCGCTATAATGACCATCATCACCAATCCATGTATCATAAAGCCAGATACCTTTTCTACTATTATTTCCTTTGCCAGCTATATCATCATAAGAAGTAGACCCTTTCATATAATCAAAAGCTAATCCTAAACGTTCTTGACCATTGTCTTTAAGAAAAAGTTTATCATATCCTAATTCATACATATTACCATCAACAGTATATCCTAAATCTTTTTCAATTCTATCATGACGAAGTCTAAACCATATGCCATCATCATTTTTATTTAAATAATGCACATCACCCATGCGTTTATCTAATCGTCCCATGAAGACCGCTACATCATAATTAGCCTTAGTCATATTTAATATAGTTTTACCTGCATTAGATAAAGTTTTTTCTTCAATATTTACCAATTTATAATTAACAGCATCTTCATTATTGCCAAAGATATTATTAATTATATCCTTACCTGGTCGATTTTCTGTTAATAAATCACTATTATCGCCATTGTTATATAATGTATTTTCTTCATTATTTACATCATAATCTTCTGAAGCAATTTGGTATTTAATATTAAAAAATCCATCATTATACGCTACTGCATTTTTAAAAACTTGCTTATTTTTATCACCAACTGTAGCAAAACGTAAACCATTTTGCCCTATATCCTTTTTAGTTACAGCATTTGCTAAAATAACATTATAATTTCCTGTGCCTGAATTTAAGTAAACCATATCTGTATTTTGTCTATTGCCATTTAAATTCATCACAAAATTACTATCACCATTAAATTCTTTAACCATTAAACTATGTGGTTTATTTTCTGTATTATATCCCACCATATCAATAATATTATTTTCTTTAGTATTAATATTAGAAATAAAACTTTGTCCTACTACATTCCATCTAGATTTATTATTAAAATCTACACTTATATTACCTGCCAAATTCTCTTGTTTTAAATTTTGATTATTTAAATCCGCTAAATAACTATAATCATTTATATTTCCTGTAATTAAACTATTATTTCCTATATCTAAAGAAATATTTCCTTGATTTTCAGCTAAAATATTACCTTCGATAATCAATCCTGAAACATCATTATTACTATTTGATACATTCAATTTTATTAACCCATTATCTTTAGCTATAATATCTCCTTTAATCACACTATTTTGACCAAATGATGCTGTAATTACTCCCTGATTTAAATTATTCATATCGTTATTTGCTAGTAGCGCTACTTGTTGAGAATTGGCTTGTATAATACTAGTTCCTGTAATATCAATAGTGCCATCATCTGCCCAAATAATACTTTGACCATTATCATTTTTTAGATAATTTACTTTGCCTTGGATCTTCGTATTAGCTCTATTTTCTGCATGTACTAATCCATTAATAGAATTATTTTCACTGGCTATTATTTCAACATTACCATCATCAATATTATCTATAGCTGTAGTAGCATTTATAATATTATCTTTTCCTGCAATTTTTACTGCTGTATTCGTACTTGTAGTTGCAATATCTTTGTCAATATTATTTTTATTTACAGAAATAGCAGTATCACTTGCTTTTATATTATTTTGCCCTTTATTTACATTTAGAGAAATATTACTTCCATTATTTGCTTCAACAGCTATTCCTTGAGCTACCTCTATACTATTATTTCCTGATTGACTATCGATATTTATAGCTGAATTATTGCCACTTATTCCATATCCATTTTCTATATATACAGTATTATTTGCATTAGTAGCATTTAAATTTACTACTCCTTGTTCCTTAGTATAGATACCAAATTCCTTAGCATTAATAGTATTACTATCTGTAGCCTGTAATTTAACTTCAGATTTATCTATACTAGAAATACCTTCTATACCTTCTAATATATTTTTATTAGCTTGAGCCAATACATTAGATTGACTGGATAATATTGCAATACCTTCATCAATTTTAAAGTAATTTTCACCTTTATCAGCTTTTAAATTAACTTGACTATTATCCATTAAACTAATTCCTATATAATTGCTAGTAAAGGCGTTATTACCATTTAAAGCATTTAAATTAATATTGCCATTAGAAAAACTCAATATTCCTGTTCCTACAGCATTTACAATATTATTATTAGCATTTAATGTTATATTACTTTGTTTATCATCTGCATAAGAAACATGTATACCTGTGTAATCAGATGTAACAATATTATAATCTTTAGCATTTAAATAGAGCGTTCCATTATCATTGACTTCTATTCCTGTACTATCAACATCACCTAAAGCTTTAATTACATTAGAACCCGCACTAGCTGTTATATTTACATTACTAAGTTCACCAGAAACTTCTATACCTGTAGATTTTGTATTTACTACATTATTTTTACTATTTATATTTACACTTGTTTCGTCATCTGTATTATTTTCATTGATAACAAAAATTCCATAAGAATGATTTCTGCTGTTATTATCATTTGTATTTATAATTAGATCGCCATTATTTACAATATCAACTTTACTGCCCTGGTTTAGATTATCATAAACATATACTCCATAGTTATCAAAACCTCTACCACTAATAGTAGAATTGATTTGCATATTTTCTTGATTATTTATATTTAATTGGCTATTTTTTACATTAATTCCATAATTATTAAATAATCTTTGCCCATAACTATCAGTTATAGTAGAATTAATATTCATATTTTTAGCATCTAATTTAAGTGCGCTATTGTTTTCTACATTTATTATACTATTATTTACATCATATAATCGACGATTAATATTTAAATTACTATTTATATTTATATCTCCACTTTTAGATAATAAATTTAAATTAGCATTATCTTTTGCATTTATAGCATTTATCTGCTCCAATTCCTGCGCTGTATTATCTATATTAATATCATTAATAGTCTTGATATCTATTAATGAGCGACTTCCTTGTGAAGTATTTCCTTGAGATAGAATACTTGTAAACATATTACTTCTATCAATATTATGTTCAATAGTTAAACTATCTACATCTATATTTAATTTTCCGCCATTATTAGAAAATATTCCATATTCATCTCTTACATTTGTATCAATAATATTAATATCATCATTCACTATATTTTTAATACTTCCATCAGATACTTCTATACTTGATGAAGTTATTGTATTTTTTGTTTCTTGGCTTGCCCATGTTGGTGTAAAAACAACCATATTACAACTTATCATAAAAAAAATTGCTCTTTTTATTAATTTCTTTTTCATAATAAGTCCTCCTATCTTTTTTAGTATTAATTCATGAAGACTTTTTATGAAAATAATAAAAAGAACAATTTTATTATCGTCATACAAAATTCATCATTATTTAATTCTTCTATATTAATTATACCATAAATACTATAAATAAGATATAGCCATTATTATTTATTTTGATTATTTTACATAATATTTTGTGGTTTTCCCTCAATCCATTTTGCAATATTTTCCAAAGCTATAATAGCTCTTTTCTGCATAGCTTCTTGCGTATCAAATCCAATATGTGGAGATAACACAACATTTTTAGCAGTCAACAATGGGTTTTCTACTCCAATAGGTGGTTCTGTATCAAAAACATCAATGCCTGCACCAGCAATTTTCCCCTTATTTAAAGCATCAGCTAAAGCTTGCGTATCGATAACTTTTCCTCTAGCTGTATTGATTAAAATAGCATTTTTCTTCATTAAAGCAATTTTTTCTGCATTTATCATACATGTAGTTTCTTTTGTAAGTGGCATATGCAGTGAAATAATATCGCATTCTTTTAAAATAGTATCCATATCCACAAATTTAAATTCACTATTTTCAGGAATATGTCTGCGATAACAATATACTTCACAACCAAAAGCTTTAGCCAATTTTGCTATTTTTAACCCAATAGCACCTGCTCCAATAATACCGAATTTTTTACGACAAAGTTCTAACCCGCGAAGACCATTACTTGTTTCATGATTTTTTGTAGCCATACCACACTCAGCTAATTTTCTATATAGACTTATACACATACCGATTACAAGCTCGCTAACAGCTTCATTTGCATATCCTGAACAATTAGAAACCAATATATTATGTTCATGACAATAATCCATATCTACATGGTCTACACCAGTAAAAGCAACAGAGAGCATTTTTAAATTACTACATGCTTTTAAAACATTTTCTCTATATGGTTTATTAGCTATTATCACTGCATCAGCATCTTTACAGCGTTTGATTTTTTCTTCATCGCTATCCGCTAAAGAATTATAATATTTGATTTCTACATCTTGAGGTAAAATATCTTTTGCTAATTCATTCAATGTTTTTTCATCTATACCTATTGTTTCCGCTATAACTAATTTTAAACTCATAAATCCACTTCCTAACCATAAATTTATTCACTATAAAAATTTATTCGCTATTAAATAATAAATACCTACAAATTAAATTCTAGCCAAATATATTTATATATCCTATAATTACATCAAATAAAAATTTTAGAAGGTGCTTTTATGGAATTTCGTTTATTAAAATATTTTTTAATGGTAGCTCGCGAAGAAAATATAACAAAAGCAGCTAATTTGTTGCATATTACACAGCCCACTTTATCTAGACAACTTATCCAATTAGAAGAAGAACTTGGAGTAACTTTATTTCAACGAAGTAAACATCGCATTATTTTAACTGAAGATGGTATGTTATTGCGTCGTCGTGCCAAAGAAATAATTTCTCTGATGGAAAAAACACAGCAGGAATTAACAAAAGAATACGATGATTTAGTTGGAGAAATTTCTATAGGTTGTGGGGAAACTCAAAACATGTCATATTTATCTCAAAAAATAAAGGATTTCCATAGAGTTCATCCATTAGTAAAATTCCATATTCATAGTACTACTGCAGATGAAATTAAAGAACGTATAGAAAATGGTCTTTTAGATATGGGATTAGTAACTGAACCAGTTGATATCAGTAAATATAATTTCTTCCGTTTACCTCAAAAAGAACAATGGGGCATTTTAGTCCATGAAAAACATAGATTAGCTCAAAAAACATTTATTACACCTGACGATTTAATCAATGAACCACTAATCATTGCTAAACGCACAGCCGTACAAAATGAATTAATTAATTGGTTTAATAATTCTCCAGAAAAATTAAACATTGTAGCAACGTATAACTTAATTTTAAATGCTGCTAATATGGTAAAACATCAAATAGGTATAGCCCTTTGTTTTAATCTTAATCTTGGTGATTTTTACCATGAATTAAAATTTATACCTTTATACCCAGAAATAAAAACTGGTGCTGTACTCATTTGGAAGAAAAATCATATATATTCACAAACTATGTCTCATTTTATCCAAAATATTAAAAATGCTTAAAAAGCATTATTTATTATTAAATATAAGTATTAGTCATAATTAAATAAATATATTACAATGTAGGTATTCAAAGAAATAGAATACCTACATTTTTATTTTGCAAAATAAAATACTTAATTATTAAATTCAATAAAAACGAAATAAGGAAGTATTAAAATGACAATTGATGAAGCAAGTAAACATTATAATATTCCCCTAGAAATCTTACACGAATATGAAAAATGGGGGTTATGTAATGCAGTAAAAAAAGTCATGGGTTCATGGCAATATGATGATAGTGATTTAGAAAATCTAAGTTTAATCATGACCTTACATGATATAGGTTTTAATATTGAAGAAATTGAAAATTACATGCGTCTATTGCTCGATAAAAACAATCATAGTGATAAATTACAACTATATAGTTTAAATAAAAAACGCAATGAACTTCTTGATGAAATCCATTTTCGTGAAAAACAATTAGAACGCTTAAATTATCTTCGTTACAAAATCGAACATAAATATACTAAATAATTTGAAAAATCTTATTGACTTGGAGTTAGCTACAAGGATTAAGATTAAATTATAAACCGAGGTACTTACAAATGGATAAACTTACATTAAATAACCAAGTAACAATACCACTTACAGGATTAGGTGTATATCAAATAAATAATCTTGATGAATGTGAACACACTGTATTAAATGCTTTAAAAATGGGCTATCGTTTAATAGATACAGCTGCTTGCTATGGCAACGAAAAAGCTGTTGGCAATGCAATCAAAAAAAGTCAAATTCCTCGTGAAGATATTTTTATATCATCTAAAGGTTGGATACAAGATGCTGGTTACCAAAAAACAAAACAATCATTTGCTAAAACATTAAAAAATTTGCAAACAGATTATTTAGATTTATATCTTATTCATATGCCTTTTGGTGATTACCATGGCAGTTGGCAAGCTATGGAAGAATTATATGCTTCTGGAAAAATAAAAGCTATTGGTGTTTGCAATTTTCTACCAGATAGATTAATTGATTTGATTTTAAGTCATAATATTATACCAGCAATTAATCAAATAGAATTTCATTTACTTTGTCAACAACAAGAATTATTAAAACTCATGAAAAAATATGATATAAAACCTATGGCATGGGCTCCATTTATTGAAGGCAAAGAAAAAATTTTTGAAAATCCTCTATTGATTTCTTTAGCTAAAAAATATAACAAAACTACAGCACAGATTATTTTAAAATGGCTAAGACAAAATAATATCATCAGTATTCCAAAATCTACAAATTATACACATCTTCAAGAAAATATACAACTAAATAATTTTACTTTAACAGCAGAAGAATTAGATGCTCTTACTCAATTAGATAAAAAACATAGCATCATTCTTGATTTACACGATATAAACGAAGTTTATCGCTTACACAATATTAAATTCATTCAATAATAGATAATCTACAATAAAGGAGAAATAATTATGCACTATAGATATTTAGGTAAAGATAAATTAAAAGTATCTGCTTTAGGTTTAGGCTGTATGGGATTTACTCAAAGTTATCCGCCATATCTTCCTGAAAATGAAGCTATCTTCGTATTACAGCAGGCCGTTGATTTAGGCATTAACTTTTTTGATACAGCTGAAGTATATGGTCCATATACAAATGAAGAATTATTAGGCAAAGCATTAAAACCATATCGTTCCCAAATTGTTCTCGCTACAAAATTTGGTTTTGATTTAGCTCATAAAATGGATAATGCTAATCGACCTATATCTCTTTCTAGTAAACCTCAAGATATTCGCAATGCAATTGAAGGCTCTTTGAAACGATTGCAAACAGATTACATTGATTTATATTATCAACATCGTGTTGATCCACAAACTCCAATTGAAGAAGTAGCAGAAACTATGAAAGATTTAATCAAAGAAGGCAAGATTTTACATTGGGGATTATCTGAAGCTAGTGTAAAGACTATCCGTAAAGCTCATGCTATCTGCCCTGTAACTGCTGTACAAAGTGAATATTCCATGTGGTATCGTGAAGTTGAAAAAGAATTATTACCTACTCTTGAGGAACTTAATATCGGTTTTGTTCCTTTCAGTCCTTTAGGTAAAGCTGTTTTAACAGGACGATTTAATAAAGATACTCATTTTGCTAAAGATGATTTTCGCAGTCAAATACCTCGTTTCAATAGTGAAAATTTAAATCACAACTATATTTTAATCGAATATATCCAAAAACTAGCACAAGAAAAACAAGTATCTCCTGCACAAATTGCTCTTGGTTGGCTTTTAGCTCAAAAACCTTGGATAGTACCTATTCCTGGAACTAAAAAAGTTTCTCGACTACAAGAAAATATCAATAGTATAAATGTAAAATTCTCTGCTGAAGAATTATCCATGATTAACAAACATTTAAATTCCATCAATCTTCAAGGTGCAAGATATCCTCAATCACAAGAAAATTTAATAGATAAATAAATTTATATTAAAAAATTTTATAAAAGAAGGTATTTATATGTCCAATACATTAATAGTTTATTATTCTCATTCTGGTAATACACGCAAAATGGCACAAATTATTGCCGAACAACTTCATGCTGATTGTTTAGAAATTATTCCACAAAAACCTTATCCCCAAGCCTATAATGCAGTTGTCAATCAAGCTAAGCATGAAATTTCTCAAAACTATCAACCTGATATCAAAGATATTCAAATAGATTTAAATAAATATTCCACTATTTTTATTGGTTCACCTAATTGGTGGAGTACTATTGCACCACCTATACTCACTTTCATTATGCAAAATCAAAATCATCTAACAAATAAAGAAATCGTTCCATTCTGTACTCATGGTGGAGGTGGCTTCGGTCATATTCCTCAAGATATAAAGAAATTATGTCCTCAATCAAAAATTCTCACAGGATTAGCTTCTTATGATAGCACTGCTTCAAATACAGATATTCATAAATGGTTAACTAAAATAAATATTTTATAATCATTTTAATTGAATTATCACTTGAATTCTAAGAAAGGAGTAGCTTATGACTTTAAAATTTAAATCAAAAATCGTCTTAGATATCATCATGTTCATACTACTATTATTATGTATGTCATATTCATTAATAGGTACAAAGTGGCATGAATATTTAGGCATTATCCTTTGCATAGGATTTATAATTCATTGTCTATTACAAAAAAATTACTTTGCCAAGATAATATCTTTAAAATACACACTTTATAATTCATTTATTTTAATAATTAATCTACTCACTTTCTTAACTATGTTTGGATTAATTATCAGTAGTCTTATATTTTTAGATTATATCCCGCTATTTCTAAAAACCTCTTTTCCAAATTTAATCAATTTTGCTCGTACATTGCATTTACTGTCAGCTTATTGGGGTTTTATTTTAATATCTATGCATATAGGATTACATTGGCAAATTTTTTATAATCTAATAACTAAACATACAAAAAATAAATTATCTTATTTGCTAAATTCTAAATTAATTTTATGGATAATCTTTCTCTATGGATTAAATAACTTTATACATTATGATTTAATTTCATATATGTTGTTACAAAATAATTTCGTATATTTTAATCCATCTCAATCTTTACTATCATTTCTTGTGGATTACTTATCTATCGTAGTTACTTTCATAATTTCATCTAACTATTTACGAAAAAGCTTTCTAAATCTTCAAACAAAAGATTGTATTTTATCACATATTTTATATAAATTAGATAAAAAATAAACATACAGGAGGTTATTATCATGAAAAAAATCTTTTTACTGCTAAGTTTATTATTAATGACCTTTTCTCTAACGGCTTGCAATGCTCAAGTAGAACCAACTCAAGATAATACTACAACTAATACTAATGTAAAAACAACAACTGAAACTACATCGTCATCAACTTCAACACAAACTAAAATTATAAAATTAACAACTACTAATAATCAAACTATTGAAATCGAATTAAATAATAGTCCAGCTGCTAATGATTTATATAATCAATTACCATTATCCATAGATTTAGAAGATTATAGTACAAATGAGAAAATATTCTATCCACCTAATAAATTAAATACAGAAAGCACACCTAAAGCCATACCTAAAATCGGAACTTTAGCTTATTATGAGCCATGGGGAGATGTTGTTATTTTCTATGATGATTTCCGTGCTAACAATGATTTATATGAATTAGGGCATGTTATTTCTGGTGAAGATATAGTATCCGAGCTATCAGGTACAGTAACTATTGAAGCTATGCCTAATCAATGAGGTTATTTATCATGAACCGTAGAGATTTTATCAAATTAAGTGGCTCAGGTTTATTGACTCTATTTTTGAGTGGTTGTGGATTATCTGCATTGACAAATAAACCTGAAACAACAGCTAATGCTAATGATCATATAGGAGAAAATAAAATGAAAATTGTAGTTATTACAGGTAGCCCCCATAAAGCAGGAACTTCAGCTTTATTAGCTGATAAATTTATCGAAGGTGCAACAAGTGCTGGACATGAAGTCTTTCGTTTTAATTCTGCATTTGAAGATATTAATCCTTGTCAAGGTTGTGACCATTGTGGTATGAATGGACCTTGTATTCAAAACGATGCTATTGAACAAACACTTATGACAAAATTAATTGGTGCTGATTTAATTGTTTTAATTACACCTCTTTATTATTATGGTATGTCCGCACAAATAAAAACTGTTGTTGACAGATTTTATTCACGTACAGGCTCCTTACATCGTAAAAAATCAATTTTAATGGCAACTGCTTATAATAGTGCTGATTGGACTATGGAAGCTTTAGTTCACCATTATGAAACGCTAGTGCGTTATATGGAATGGCAAGATATCGGCAAAGTTTTAGCCATTGGTTGTGGCTCTCGTCCTATCATTGAACGTACAGAATTCCCTAATCAAGCATATCAAATAGGCTATAACCTTTAATAAAATTCATTTAAAAGTGAGGGATATTTATGAAATACTTACTATCTATATTGACCTTTTGTTGTGTTTTATTCTTAGGCCTAAATTCTAGTTTTGCTAATTATCAAGCTGGTTCTTTAACAGCAAAACAACAAGCTATCATTCCCATCGCTTCCTATACAGCTACTGGAGATTTAAATAATTTAAAAACAGCTGTAAATGAAGGCTTAGATAGTGGATTAACTATCAACGAAACAAAAGAAATAATGGTTCATCTCTATGCTTATTGTGGTTTTCCTCGTGCTTTAAATGGTCTTGCTACTGTAGATGAAGTTTTATCTGAACGACAAAGCAAAAATATTCATGACACTATGGGCAATGATGCAACACCATTACCAACAAATACAGATATTTTAGCTCTAGGTACTAGAGTTCAAACTCAATTAGCAGGAGCACCAGTGAATATTGCTAGTTCTTCTGGCATTGATTACATGTTGAAAGCACATCTTTTTGGTGATTTATTTGCTCGCGATATCTTGACTTATCCAGAACGTGAAATTGCTACAATCTCTGCTTTAGCAAGTATGAACGGAACAGAAAGTCAACTTTTATCCCATCTAAATATTGGTATCAATGCAGGACTTAGCAAAACTCAATTACAAGATATAATCAACACTTTAGATGCAAAAGTTAATAGCCAATTAGCCAAACATGCCCAAGAAACCCTAGATAACTATCTTGCCTCTTCTAAATAAAATATCATATAAAAAAAGATACACCTTAAAAGTTATTCCAATTAACCTTTAAGGTGTATTTGTTTATGATATAAAGTCTTTTTTGTATTACTTACTATCATTTAAATTATTCTGTTTATCATAGCTATCATTCATAGCATCATAATAATCCCCTATAAGCTGCTTATAGGTTTCTCTAATATTATCGATACTAACATCTTTGTATACAGCATATTCCTTTGTAAATTCTACACATCTATTAAAAGTTTCTAAACTACATATTTCATCAATAAAACAAGATTTAGAATAAATCTTTCTCTTTTGTGCTTGATTTCCTGTAAACGGAGATATTATATGTGCTCTTGAACGTAACCCATAGTTTATTCTAAATCCTAGTGATATAGATTTGTTCCATAAATCTACAGCAATACTTTTATACATATTAATTGCAGGTATAATACATCTATGATTATTATTTTTTTCGCTTAAAAAGCTTAACATAAGATTTTTACTTTCTTTAGATAAATTTATTACATATTTCTTTAAATCAGTTAATTTATCTTCTAAATATACTGTAAATATTTTCAAATTACCTTTTTTTTGAAAATATAAATCTTTACATAATAAATTATCTATAAAATACATATTTTCCGTATCCAACACTAATCTCTGTTGTTTTATACTATCTGGAATTTGATTTAATATTTCTAATACTTCTTTAGGTTCTTTTAGTGTATCAAATTTATAATTATGAATATCTACAAAATATACACCTTCATTTAATGGTAAAATTTCATTTAATATAGTATTATCTAAAACATATTTATTGTTTTCATTTAAATGAAAAACTGTAATAGGTATATTAGCAATTTTTTGATTAAGTTTGTCATTGAACTTCATTTTATATTTAACATCACAAAAAAGCCACAAATTTTCTATACTAGAATCAGAATACTTATCTATATTATCAATAAAGTTTTTACCATTATTTTCAAAAATGTAATCTTGATAACAGTTAAAAATATTTTTTATAATATTTTTAACATTATTCATTCCTTTTGAAGTTAATTTTTCTCTATTTAACTGTATATTTTCCTTCAAGTCCAAACCATAAAAATCAATATCTATACCAATAGATTGCCTATTATTTACTAAATTAACTCCTAACAATGGTATTCCTTTTAAATATGTTGATAATCCTCTATTTTTTTTATTTTCTAAAGAAAATTTAGCATAAGTATCAGTATTTTTATCCCAAATAATAACATCTTCATAATCATTTTTATTTATAATTATATAATTATCTTTAATGATATGATTGTTTGTATAATCTAATCTTATTTTTGAACAATATTCCTTTTCATTTACTATTTTTGATGTTACTTTTACCGAAAACCAATTTATATTTTTTAAGTTAATATCTAATCTAGATAATAAATTCATTTCATGAAAATATTTATAACTATCTTCATTTAAAGGATCTATATTATTGTTATATTCTTCTATAATATCTGTTATTATTCCATATAAATTTTTTAAAATATTTTCTTTTAATATAATCTTTATACTTGTGCCTTGTCTTATTTTTTTATCACATCTATTTAATTTTATAAAACCACCTTTTTTTATACTATCAATATTAGCCTCAAGTGTTTCTATTCCATTATTAGTTATAATTTTAAAACTATCCGCAACCAAATATATAGTTTGCATTCCTATACCAAAACCAGCAGTTGGTCTTAACCATCTAGGCATTTCAGAAATATCTTTTTTCAAATTTCGATAATCTGTATTACTCATAGCTACTTGGCTTATACGTTTAAAACCCTCAACATCTATACCTATACCTCTATCTTGTATTTTAAATTCAACATCTCCATTATCTAATGTTCTTAAATCAATATTTATCATATAATTTTTATAAATTTCTTCGCTCAAATCAAACGGTTTTAATTCTCTTAAATTATTTAAAACTTCTTTTCTTTTTATGGCAAAATCATATATTCCATTTTTTAAATCTTGCCACAATTTTAATTTTGTTGCATCTAAAGCATTTTGTATAACTTCTCTAATAAAAACAAATTTATCATCATAAATATTGTATCCTTCTATTATATCAAATGCTTTTTCTTGAGAAATTTGCAATTTTAAATCCGTTGTTCCTTCTATATCAGGCACACCTTTTAAAAGAAGTTCTTTTTTATCAAATCTAGGAGCATATCCACCAAGATTTTTAGGTACAATTTGAGACCAATTTAATGTTAAGAATTTAATTTCTTTTTCTAACCATTTAATAGTATTTCTTATTTCTCTATATGCTTCATCAGAAGAACAATCACTTCTAAACTCAATTTTTTCAGGAGTTATTAATAAATGTCTTGTTGATTGATGTTTTTCTATATGTGATTTAGTTTGTTCTGGTGGATCACCTGCTACTAACGCAGTAAATGGATTAAATCTACCATTATCTATATCCAATAAATCACCTAATCTTAATAAAACAGCCACAAAACGAGGATGAGCATAATCTGTACTAAATCCATTTGTTTCATAATCTAATTTTAATATTTCATTTTCATTAGCTGTATGCAAACCACATATTTCACCTAACAAATAAAATAAGTTAGCGTTTATTCTACCATTACAAGTTAAATCAATTTTTAGATTTCTACCTAAAGATGTCAAGTATTGTTCTGATATGTTTGAGTGTTTTCGTCTGAAATAAGATTGATTTATTAAATTAACATATGTATAAATTTTTAAGGAATTATAATAACTATCTTTATACTTTTCCAAATTATAAATTGCTTCTATTGCTTCTTTTAAATCTTCATCTATTCCATTACGTGCTTGTTCCAAAAATTCTTCAAATTCTTCACTTTTCCATGCATCTTCTAAATCTTTCATTTTTAAAAGCATACCTAAATCATGTGTATATGCTGCATGAAGAATAAGCCATGTATCTGTAGGCGATAAATTTTTTATTCTATCACCTAATAACATTTCAATTTTATCAATAATTGTTTGAGAATGACTAGCATCATGCTCACTAAAATGAGTATAATTTATACTTACTGATTTAAGTGCATTAATACATGTTTCTTTATTTAAATTCCAAGTAGCATATAAATTTTCATATCTAGGATATTTTTCACTACACTCTTTTAAATGCTCTTCTAATCTATATTCATTCATAGAAACACCTTCTATATTATTTTTCATATAATGAATATATCATATTATTTTATAAAAAACCATAAACTAAAAAATGCTTAGTTAAATATATATAACGCAAGAAACCCCATGAAGCTAACACCTTCACGGGGTTTTGCTATCAATATGACAAACTATCATGTTTTACCTATATTTAGTATAACATATTGTATTGAAGAAACTTATCCAAATATTCTCTATCACTATCTATAAGTTATCATAATATCACATTTCATCTATTAAATAAAATATAATAAAACTGTAATTTATAAATAAAAAATTATTTTCTATTTATCCCATTGTTTGATGATATTCGCTCCTCTTTCTAATATATTAGGATAGTTATTATTTTCCATTATTTGATTTTTTAATTGTTGTTCAATTTCATCAGTTATTATCTTTTGATATGGCAATTTTTCTCTTATTATGTGTTGAAACATATCATCATTTAACTTATCTATATTATTTAATCCAACTAAATAAACTATATAAAAAAATATTATAGCCTTTTTATTATGTGCATTAAAATTTAATCGGATTAGAGAATGCCCTTCAGAAAAAACTTCATTAACAAATCGTTTTATTGATTTTTTATGCACTGTAACTGACTGAACAATATTTTCTAATTGTTTAATAAATATATTATTTATATTTTTATTAGGAATCTTAACATCATCATGAATGTTATTACAGACTTTTATCATATTAAAAATAGTTGGATACAATGGATATAATGTGATATCTTGCATTTCTATGTTATTAAAACATTTTTCTGCAACTTCAATTGAATCATGTTTAATCTCTTTTCGGGAGGAATCTACACACAACTCAGTAAATAAAAAATTTGCATTACAAAACTTAGGTTTTAATTTTGAAATTTCAACTCTATACATCAATAAACCAAATAAAAAAACAACAACATTTATTTCTCCATTTAATGTTTCAAAACCAAATAAAGTATGACTGCCTAATTGTAATTCATTTGTAAGCATAGTATATAAATCTGCTTGTTGTATAATGCCAACAGGATTATTTCCATTTCCTGTAGTTATAAACAAAATAATATTATCAAATTCCTGGTGATAACCAACAACATTATTTTTCGCACAATACCATTCAAACGCTATCTTTGATATCAATCTATACATTGATTTACTATAAAATATTTCAGTATTAATAGGTACTTTTTTCTCAATTTCTAAATTATTAATATCTACAGGACAAACTTTACTTTCATCTCCAGCTATTTCAACTGTTTTTTCATATGAACTCATTATTTTTGTTTTATCTAAAGATTTTAAAACACGTCCATTAAAAATATTATTATCTTCATGCAATGAGGTGTTATAATCTGTATCATCAATTTTTAGAGTTGCTTTATATGAGGCATATCTTTTTCCTTTACTAGATTTAATATCTAATTTATTTGTAATAAAAGACAAAGCTTTTATTACTTCACTTTCAAACATATCACTAAATTTATTATTATGTTCAATTCTACATACATTTTTATTCAAAATACGTGCATTCGTAAGTGCATCTGGAATAATATCCGATTCTGATAAATCGTTTGTATTTCCACAATATATACATTTGTTAATCAAAAAAATTCCTCCTATAATAATTTATTATTTTTTTATGCTATAAAATTCCTTATAATATACTTTAACTTATAATCATTAAATTTTTAAAATACATCTAAATATCTGCATCACCATTATTTGCAATAGCAACCACTTTTTAAATATATTAACAAAAAGCATTTATTTCTTAAACATACTTTACCAACAGATATATAAGCTCGTTTAGGTCATTTTAGCGATGAAATGACACGTAAAGTATATTTACATGTCACCAAAAAATCTAAAATAGATACAGCTAAAATTTTTGAAGAATATATGGCAAATTAAAAATGGTAACAAATGCCTTTTTTGAGCTATTTCATACTAAGTTCATACACTTTAACACATAGAGCCAAAAAGTCAATGAAAACGCACTTCCGAGGGTTGTTAACATTACTGCTCCAGCAGTCAAATTACCGTCGTGTCCCATATTCCTTGCCATGATATAGCAGCTTACAGTTGTAGCTGAACCCAACATAATCAATGCTGCGACCAATTTACTTTCTGTAAAGCCCAAATAAATAGCAAATGGCATAAACAACACTACAAATACAACTAATTTCATAACACTACAAACAATAATAGGCTTTATATTTTGACTAAATCCCTGAAACTTAAATGCTGCTCCCATAGCCATAAGCCCCATAGGTGTAGCCAAAACAGCAAGCAAAGATACAGTCTTATGTACAATTACTGGAGTTGGAATTTTCAAAAGTGACCAAATAACACCCACTACTATACCTAATATAATAGGATTAGTAATAATACCTTTAATAGTTTTTTTCATCAAGGCAAAAGTTAAACTACTTTGACCAGGTTTCAATAAGGCCAATACAACAACCGCCATCACATTATACAAAGGCACCGTACCTATTATCATCAAAGACGCCATACCATAATCACCATAAATATTTTGTACAAAAGCCATACCGATTATAGCAGCACTACTGCGATATGCAGCCTGCACAAATTCGCCTTGAGAAACATTTTTTCTAAAAGGTATAGAAATGAAAAAAGAAATCAATATACTGAGCAAAGTTGCCCCAAAACAGTATAAAACATATGTAGTATCCCAAGCTTCATAAAAATTAGCGGAGCCAATATCTTCAAATAATAATGCAGGCAAAGCCACCACAAATACAAATTTATTCATTTTTGTAATAAAAGCTTCATCAAATAATCCTATTTTACGAAAAATCATACCCAATACCATCATCAAAAAGACTGGTATAGTCGCATTCAAGCTAAAAATCAAATTATCCATAAAAATCCTTCCTCATCAAAATTAATAAGTATTTTTTATTATAGCACAAAATTTTATTCACTAATAATATTTATAAAACTTATTTTCCTATTCAATAATTATAGTTGATACATATATAAAAAAAGAGTAAAATCTAATAAGTGAATTTTTCAACTTAAGAGGTGTTCTCGTGATTAATACATTAGATAAAATAGAACAAAAGATTTTAAATAATGAGCGTCTAACAAAAGAAGATGGGTTGGCTCTTTTTGCTTCCAATGACCTTGCTCGCATAGGTTATCTTGCAGATTTAGTACGTAAACGTATCAGCGGAGATTACGTTTATTACAATGTAAATTGTCATTTAAATTTAACTAATATTTGCACAGCTCTTTGTGATTTCTGTGCTTTCGGTTGTGAAGCTACAGATAAAAAAGCATATGCTATGACTATGGAGCAAATTTATAATAAAGTAGCTAATGCTTGCAAAGATCCAAATATGAAAAATCTGCATATCGTAAGCGGATTACATCCTGATTGGCCTTTTTCTTATTATGTAGATATCATTAAAATGCTCAAAAAAGAATTTCCTCAACTTCATTTAAAAGGTTTTACTGGCGTGGAAATTACTCATTTTGCTAAGATTTCTGGAAAATCCATTCGTGAAGTATTACAAGAATTAAAAGATGCCGGTATTGAAGCTATGCCAGGTGGTGGAGCTGAAATTTTAAATGATCGAATTCGTCAAAAACTCTGCCCTAATAAAGCTACAGCTCAAGAATGGTTAGAAGTTTCTCGCACTGCTCATCAGCTCGGTATCAAGACAAATGCTTCCATGCTTTATGGTCATATTGAAACTATTGAAGAACGTGTAGACCATTTAATCACACTTCGCAATCTTCAAGATGAAACAGGTGGCATTCAAACATTTATTTGCTTCCCATTCCACCCTGCTAATACAAAATTAGGTAAAACTGTTCATCGCACTAATGTTTGGGACGATTTAAAAACTATGGCTATCTGTAGATTAATGCTTGATAACATTCATAATATCAAAGCATATTGGGTAATGCTCACTTTACCTATCGCTCAATTAGCTTTAGGCTTTGGTGCAAATGATGTGGACGGCACTATCAGCGAAGAAAAAATCATGCACGATGCCGGCGCAAATTCTCCAAAAGCCCTTACTCGTGATAATCTAATCAATTTAATCAAACAAACAGGCAGAATACCTGCTGAATGTGATTGCAATTTTAATATAATCAGAACATATTAAGCTAATTATTTTGTAAAGGATTTTTATTTATGAATATCAATCAACAAGCTATAACAAAAGCTCAAAAGGAAGAGCGTTTATCTTTTGATGAAGCACTATATCTATACAAACACGCTGATATTTTAGACTTAGCTACATGGGCAAGAAAAGCCAAAGAACGTCATAGCGAAAAAGAAGTCTATTATAATATCAACCGCCATATAAATTTATCCAATATCTGCACTGCTAATTGCCCTCTATGTGCTTTCTCTTGTGAAGATGGCGATAAACGAGGTTTTGTCTTAACTAAAGAAGATGTTGAAGCTAAAATCAAAGACACTATCGCTCATGTCAAAGGATTAACAGAAATACACATTGTAAGCTCTCTCCATCCTACTAATGATTTTAATTACTATATAGAAATCATTAAATCCATAAAAAAACTCTTACCTAATGTGCATATTCAAGCTTTTACACCTGTGGAAATAGTTCATTTTGCCAAGATTTCTCAAAAAAGCATTTACGAAGTCTTAACTATTTTACAACAAGCAGGTCTTGATTCCCTTCCAGGTGGTGGAGCAGAAATTTTAGATGATGAAATCCGTGCTAAAATCTGTCCAAACAAAGCCAATACACAAGAATGGATTGAAACTATAAAAACAGCTCATAAACTCGGTATGAAAACTAATGCTTCTGAACTTTATGGTCATATTGAAACTATAGAACAAAGACTACAGCATTTATTCACACTTAGAGAAATTCAAGATGAAACACATGGCTTCCAAGCTTTTATTTCATTCCCATTTCATCCGCAAAATACTCAATTAGACAATATAAAACCTATTACATCTTATGAAAGCTTGCGTTTCATCGCTATTTCTCGACTTGTATTGGATAACATTCCTCATATTAAAGCCTTTTGGATGATGCTCACCTTGCCTATCGCTCAATTAGCCCTTGCTTTTGGTGCTGATGATTTAGATGGTACAGTTGAAGAAGAACAAATCATTCATGCTGCTGGTGCTAAAACTGGTCAGAAAATGACTACTGCACAATTGCAAAAAATCATCACCGAAACAGGCTATACACCTGTTCAACGTGATTCTTTATATCGAAAAATAAAATAAATTAGAGGTATGATTAATGAACAGACTTTCTGATAAAGAAGCTATTGACCTTTTAAAACATGGTGATATTTTAGAATTAGGTCAACAAGCAAATAAAATCCGCCAAGAAAAACATCCTGGCAACACTGTTACCTTCATTGTAGACCGTAATATTAACTACACTAATGTTTGCCTTAATGAATGTCGTTTCTGTGCTTTTTTCCGTCGTGAAAATCACAAAGACGCTTATTTATTGCCAATAGAAACTATTTTACAAAAAGTAAAAGAAACTCAAGAAGCTGGTGGTACTCAAATCATGTTACAAGGAGGACTACACCCTTCTTTACCTTTTGAATATTACCTAAATATGATTAATACCATCAAAACAGCCTTTCCTGATATTGTAATCCATTCTTTTTCTCCTGCGGAAATACTTCATTTTTCCAAGATAGCCAATAAATCTATCAAAGAAACTCTACAAGATTTACGTTCTGCTGGTCTTGCTTCACTTCCAGGTGGTGGAGCTGAAATCTTAGTTGACCATGTACGTAAAATTGTAAGCCCTAAAAAAATCATGACAGATGATTGGCTAAAAGTAATGGAAACTGCTCACTCTATCGGCATGGAAAGTACAGCTACTATGGTTTTAGGACTTGGCGAAACTATCGAAGAACGCATTGAACATATGCGACGTGTCCGCGACCTTCAAGATAAAACAGGTGGCTTCAGAGCTTTCATCATGTGGACTTTCCAGCCTGGAAATACTCAATTAGGTGGCAATAAATTATCCTCATGGGAATATCTAAAAACTTTAGCCGTATCTAGACTCTATTTTGATAATATCTCTCATATTCAAGGCTCTTGGGTTACACAAGGTCAACAAATTGGACAAATAACATTAGCTTTTGGTGCTGATGATTTAGGTAGTATCATGCTTGAAGAAAATGTCGTTCGTGCAGCCGGTACTGCTTATCAAATGTCCATTGACAAAATGGTAAATACAATCGAAAAAGCTGATTTTAAAGCAGCTCAGCGTGATACAGAATATAATATCATTCGTCGATTTTAATAAAATTTAATTAAGGAGATTTTCTATGAATACACAAAAAATTCCTCAAGCCGATTTTGCAATTATCGGTGGTTCTGGCACATTATCCAGCAATTTTCCATTAGGTGCTAAATGTGATGATGTAAAAATCATTCAAGACCGCATGGTTTTTGATACACCTTATGGCAAAACTACTGAACTTCGCTTATTTGAAATAGCAGGTACACGTGTTTTAACCTGCAAAATGCATGGTTGGAGAAGTGGCGTCAATCGTGCTGATGCTTCCCGCCAATTATTCTGGACTTTCCGCGAAGCTGGTGTAAAACGCATTTTCTCTGAAGGTGGCGTAGGTACTATCAATAAATTATTAGATACTAGAGATTTTCTCATCCCTGATGATTATCTTGATATGTCCGTTCGCAAAGATGTTGGGCTTGAAGGCAAATATTTACTTGTTATGCGTGATGCACTTTGCCCTCAAATGCGTGAAGAATTAATCAAAAATACA
>OIXS01000173.1_pt1 | contig 42587 bp, 38 predicted proteins | sample 1587841 | NCBI WGS metagenome assembly OIXS01 (sample SAMN03283254) | human gut metagenome | biome: human-associated habitat; material: feces | host: Homo sapiens | place: USA | collected 2013
CCGAGCGAAAGGCGGAAAGCGCAAATGCCGCATAAACACTTGGTTTATGCGGCATTAACTATTTTTAGTGCACTCTTTGATTTAAAGTTGCTTTTAATTATTTTTCTTTTTTAAATCATTAAAAGATATATTGCGCGATTCAGCCGACTTTATCGACAGTCTGACCGCTCAGGTATATGCCTGAGCGGTTTTGTTATGCGTTGCATTTATAGAAAGCGATTATTCATCGCTTTCATATGCCGATGCGTTTATTAAGATTCTCTTTTTCTCCTGCCGGAAACAAGGATGCCCGCGACGCTTAAACCGGAGACGGCAAGCAGCAGGAACCAAAGCGCGGTATTGCCGCTTTCGCCCGTTTTCGGGCTCTGACCACCCTTGGCTGTATTGGCGTTCTGCCCGGCCGAGCCGGTTGGAGCCGCTGAATCTGAAGGATTTTTAGGATCAGTAGGATCTGTAGAATCAGTAGGATCTGTAGGATCTGTAGGAACCGTGGGATCTGTAGGATCCGTGGGATCCGTGGGATCCGTGGGATCTGTGGGTTCTGAGGGATCTGCGGGCACTATCGGCGCCGAAGGATCATCCGTGGCGCTGAAATAGAGCATGCCCGCTGTAGCCGTTCCCGGAAGCACCGTTTCCGCCGTAAACGGAGAACCGTTGAGCTCGGACGCTGCCGCGTTCGTGCTGTTCCAATCCGGAGCTTGCGCATTTTCTTCTGCGATCCAATGATCCAGAACGCGCACGGTGATCGCTTCGTTTTCGGGGCGGATGATCAGCTCCGTCTCATAGTAGAGGCTGTCCGTAGACCCGGCCGCAGCCAATGTGCCGCCGTTTATGATGACAGTGTAGGCAACGATGCCCGCGCTTGCCGCCCAATCAGGATCGGCTTGATTGACGGCTCTGCCGCCGAACGCCAGTACGCTGCCGCTTTCAATCATAAAATCATTTACTGCATAAATGCCGGCGGTGACATTTGCCTGGCTTCCCTCGGCGTATACATTTGCACTATTTACAAACACATCACCGTAAATCTCCAAACCGTAGCTGTAAGTATAAGCATCTCCGCCCGTATCGGCGGCAACTCCGCCGCGGGCATTGAGTGTGCCGCCGGTGATTGTAATGCCGTCTGAATAAATACCGCTGCTGTAGGCATAGGCGTCCTCAACCGTACAGGTAGCCGTGCCGCCCGCAGCCGTCAGTTCGCCGCCCTCTATAGCAACTTCAGCGGCACTGATGCCATAGCTTTCTGCATCTCCGCCGATGACAGAACCGCCGCTTGCAGATACTTCGCCGCTCTCTATGGCAACGCTATAGGCGTTAATGCCGCTGCTATATGCGTAATATTCATCGCCTACTTCTATCCTGCCGCCTGTAACGTTCAGCGAGCCGCTGCCGGAGATCACAAGCGCCTCCTCGCCGTAAATACCGTAACTCACACCATCCGTGTCTGCACCGGCAATATCGGGGCCGGTAAGATACGGCTGAGCCGCTTTTGCAGCCGCCTCCGGCTGACCGCTGAAATAATAATATTCGGCAAGCGCAATATCCCGCCGCGCACCGGCGGGCATATTTTCCACCGCCTCGCGGCAGTGACCGGGGGCAAAAGCCGTATTCATCAAGGGCATTAGGTTTTCGTGGTTAAGGATCCTGCCGGGAAGCGGCTCCGCCGGCGTGGAATCTGCCGGTCTGCGCGCCCGGCGCGGATCTCCCGGTTTTTCCGCACCGGCAGGGATTGCCCAGGACTTTCCGAATTTTTGCGCGCCGGGAATACGCCCCTCTGCGCAGTATTGATTGATCCGCCGTTCGGATACATTCCATTTTTCAGCCGCTTCACGTATAGATAAAAAAGGTTTTGACATACATGATTCTCCAACAGCAATACTTTGCGCGTCTTTTTACACAACCTGCTCTTTCGTTATTATATACGAATATTCGTATAGTTTCAAGTTTTCAGCAAAACACCTTCAAACAGATACATTTTTCTTCCCGGTATATACAAAATCCCACAGCCGTGTGACCGTGGGATTGTTTCTGTTTAAACAAATATTATAATTGAAACCTATTTAATCGCGTTTATCGGAACGCAGCAGGGTTTTACCCATATCCATATAAAGTTCTTTCTGCTTAGGGGACATAAGATTAAAGATTCTTAATAAAGCCGCTGTATCTGTATCAGAAGAACGCGCATTATCATGCCCCACAAGATAATCTATGGAAACATTAAAATAATCCGCCATTGCCCCAAGGGTCTCAATATCAGGCTCAACATTATGGTTTTCATATTTGTTTATGGATTGCTGGCTTACGCCTATAACGTCTGCAAGTTGTTGCTGTGATATTCCGTATTCAGCACGAAGCTTTTTAAGATTTTTGACCATAATACCACTCCTACAGTATTATGATAACAACTTTAAATTGTTATATAAAACTCTATTTAGTTGTAATTGACAACAACCTTGAGTTGTGATATGATTGAATTGCTGATAAAAATTATTTATTTTGAAATCAATTTTAAATTAGGAGGTAATATGTATGAAGAAAACAATTATTTTGATTTCAGCAATGCTTATGATTTTAACATTGTCTGCCTGCTCAAATGAACCGATTGACACCGATTATGAAACCGAAAACGAAACCATATCATCAGATATTCAAACCACGTTAGAATCTACAACTGGATTTTCGGAAATAAGCTATGAAGTAAGCGCAATATCAAACTGTACGGTAATTTACGCTATGGCTTCCGCAGAAAATGAAGGAGAAAGAATAGGTACACAAGTCACACCGTACTGCCCCGTATGCGGAGAGCAGGGAATGTCCGAATATGTCAACATTCCTGAAGAAAACATAGGGGACGCATCCTACATTTATACAAGCGATGCTTCCTGCAGTTCTGCAGCGCACGATTACTTTGCATTTAACTATACCTATTCCGTTTTATTTACAAAAACATCAGGTGATTAGGCAAACTGCGAAATTCTTCAACATAAATTTATAATTATAACCAACCGTAATACATTTAAAGCAAGAAAGGAGATATTATGAATCGGGAAGTACATTTTAATCTTCCGGGAAGACCAAACCAAAGATTGATCGTTAGGGCAAATTCCGCTTCGGAAGCAAAAGAAGCTGTAAAAGCAAAATATCCATTCCAACAAATAAGTTTCATGGGTGTTCGAACAGTTTAAATTTTTGACAACTGTAAAACAAAACATAAAACTGATATGGTGAAGAAATGAAAAATTTGAATAAAATATCAACTGTTTTCCAAAACAACAAGAAAGAAAACATAATCGTTTTTGCAATAATGGCATTAATAGTCATAATTACTTTGGTCACGATAGGGTTAGATCCTATCAAGCATTGGTTGGCAGAACCGATAATATGGAAGGACGCCGATTTCTTGAATATCTATTTAGTAGATAAGGTTCAGGAAAACACCGACGAACTTACTCTTCTATTCGCTGTGTCTAATGCTTCTGCCGATGAATTAGACGAATATGAATTTGAGTTTCAAATAAATTCCGTTTATTTTGATATTAATTCCTATAACCAAAAACCGATAGGCGCACACGATATTATAACGATTGAAAAAAGAATAACTGCCGATGATTTTGCTTCCAGTGCTTCTATACTGACGGTTGATCAAAGCACTTTTGAATACATAAAAAATTCTGCTCCGGAGCAAATCGACTTTTCGTACAAAATTAAAGACTTAAAAAGCAATGGTGATACAATAATAAAAAATAACGGAGTTGCAAAAACAATATTGCTGCTTATAATTTCCTCAGTTATAGGTATCATCGGATTTTCCGGCATCATAAAGCCTGCATGGCTTAGAATCATCTTTAAAATCTGCGCTCTGCCGGCTATTATCATACTTTTGTTGCTATCTTTAGCACTTGTAATTTTTGGGAAAGGCAACGTTCAAAATACAACGGCTTCAGATAGGGCAAAACAAAGAGCGGCTCAAAACTATAAAAGGCAAGCTCAACTTAAGGCTAATGCCTTACAGAGCGGAAGATACGAAGATGCGGCAAGAACGCAAGGGCAAATGGATAAGAGCATGGCAGATATGATCAGCAGCGGTTCAAGCACTGCAAAAAACAATTATAAAATGCACGCAACATGGAAAGCTAACGCTGAGATGCGGGGAAATAAAAAAGACGCGGCAAAAGCACAGGCAATGATGGATAAGGATCTTGCCGATTTGATTACAAAAAACAAACATGAATAATAAAAACGGCTTGGGCGATTCGTTAAGCTCAAGCCGTTTTATTATTGCTATTTTATGCTCTGGCAACCATTTCGCCGTATTTTTCCTTGCTCTCTTTAATAAAGAGCTCCACTTGTTTGGCGGAGGGCATAGCGTCTGAGCAGCTGTGCGCTGAAATCAGAATGGACGCGGACGCCGAGCCGAATTCGAGCGCGTCTATGATCTCCTTGCCCTGAAGCAAGCTGTAAAGGAATGCCGAGCCGTAGCCGTCGCCGCCGCCGAAGCCCTTTAATTTCACCGCGGGGAAAGGCTTGATCGTATAATACTTGCCGTCATTCGTATAGGCGGTTGAGCCCTCCTTGCCGTGCTTGATAACACATATGGACGCGCCGAAGGACTGCCAATACTGCGCGGATTCCTTATCCGAAGCTTTGGCGCCGATGATGCCCTCCGTAAGGTCAAACTCCTCGCGCGAACCCATGATGATATCCGCATACTGCGCGGCAAGGCTGTAATAAACGGCGATCTCATCTTTTGACTTCCAGGTGTATTCACGGTAATCAATATCAAAAATAATTCTTGTATTATTCTTTTTTGCAAGCATCATTGCCTTGAAGCATGCCTCTCGGCTGGGGCTTTTTGCAAGCGCCGTGCCGCTGATAACGATCGCCTTGGCGCTCTTTACATAGTCTTCGTCCACATCGGCGGGATCCAGGCAGAAATCCGCAACGTTATCACGGTACATAAGGATAGAGGACTCCTCTTTTGAAAGGATCTCCGTAAAGGTAAGACCTATCTTTTCACCGTTCTTTGCGCGGGTAACATGGCTGGTGTCTATCCCCTCTTTATCAAAATAGTTCACAACGAAATCGCCGAACTGATCGTCGGAAACACAGCCGATGAAGCCAACCTTGCAGCCCAGCCTTGCAAGCCCTACGGCGATATTTGCCGGTGAGCCGCCAACATATTTATTGAAATTGGAGGACTCGGAAAGCGGCATATACATATCCGTTGGGTTAAAATCGATCGCGATCCTGCCCACTGGGATAAAATCGATGGGCTTTGTCATATCAAATTCTATGTACTTCATAATTTTTACTCCTTAAAACAGCGGGCTACGCCTTATTATCCGTGCCGAAGATCAGTATATGGCGCTTAGCATTTTGATATGCGCCCTCCACCTCAGCCGCCTGCAGGTCATAATAGCCTGCGATCTTATTATCATTATAACAGCCGCGCACGGAATTTTCAACAGCGTCAAACGTTGCCGTTGCAATATTTATCTTTTTGATGCCTGTTTTTGCGCAGCGGCGGAAATCATCCGGGCTGATACCCGTGCCGCCGTGAAGCACGAGCGGCGCGCTGACTTTTTTTGCACATTCCTCAAGAATATCAAATCTGAGCTTCGGCGCGGATTTGTAATTGCCGTGCGCGTTGCCGATAGCCACTGCAAGCGCGTCCACAGCCGTTTCAGCGGCGAATCTGACGGCGTCATCCGGTTTGGTGCAGTTTATGGCAATATCCTCGCTGCCGTCCTCCGAACCGCCCACACAGCCGATCTCAGCCTCCGTAGCGGCGCCGTATTCCTTTGCCATTGCAACGATTTTTATCGTATCTGCAATATTCTCTTCAAGAGGCAGATGGCTGCCGTCAAACATAACGGAAGTAAACCCGATATCAAGCGCCGTTTTGATCATTTTTTTCGTTTTGCCGTGGTCAAAATGAACAGCAACGGGTGTTTTTGCATTTTTTGCCGCAGCAACCATAAGGGGACCTATCAGCTCCAGCGGAGACTGCTTTAGGCGCACCTCTGCGATCTGCAAAATAACGGGCGCGTTGAGTTCCTGCGCCGCTTTCAGCACACCGAGCACCATCTCCATATTTGCAACGGAAAATGAGCCCACTGCGTAATTGCCCTTTTGGGCGTCTGCCAGCAGATCACGCATATTCACAAGCATAGTGATCTCTCCTTAATCATTCTTAAAAGAGCGGGTCGGTCTGTAAGCCGAGTTCTGTAATAGACAGCCATCTATCTCGACGCGCCATTGCTGACGCGCTCCAGCCACATTTTGGGATTTTGTGTCGAGCAAACAACCTCCCGGTCTGTGTTGCAGCGGATAGGGTTTACATGGCAGCGGATGTCTCCACCCGCTCGGTGAGCTCTTACCTCGCCTTTCCATCCTTACCGTTTACACGGCGGTTTATTTCTGTTGCACTTTCCCTGGGGTCACCCCCGGCGGCCGTTAGCCGTTATCCTGCTCTGTGCTGCTCGGACTTTCCTCACATTAAAAAATGCGCGGCTGCCCGACCGGCCCGCTCTTAACATTGTAAAATATAAATTAAAAAGTGTCAATAATTTTATGAAGTGTGTTGCAAAGAAATGTTAAATATTGTAATATTGTTTAGAGGTGAGTTTATGGCGCCAAGAGATTTTAATGATGACAGGGACAGAACCGTGCCCCCTGAAGAGGATTATTACGGCAAAGCACCCATTGATTTGAATTTTAACAGCAGGGAAAGCACAAAAGAAAACGAGGGCGGGATTAATCCCGTTGACGAATACAACAAATACCGCAGTGAAAGCGCACGCAGCAGCAAATACGAAACGCGCAGTGTAGACATCTCCGGCAATGCACAGCAGCGGCGTGACGCACGCGGTTATTCGCCGGACGATCTCAGATACTCCGATATGGATACCGGCAGGCAGAACCGGCAAAGGGCTGCAGCGGCAGGCGGGAAAAACAAAAAAAGCCCCAAAAAGAAAAGCAGGGCAAAGGCGCCCAAGATACTGAGCGCCGTTTTAGCTGTTTTGCTGGTGATCGTGATTGCCTGCACGGCAATGTTTGAATCCGTGCTCGGCAAGATCAACTATGATGATAAAAAAGAAAACGAATACATTTCCGCAAGCGAGCTTACTTCTTCTTCAAAAGTGACGAACATCCTTTTGCTGGGCGTAGACGCCCGTTCGGAAGACGAGGACGAGGCAAGCCGCGCGGATTCCATGATGCTGATATCCTTTGACCGTGAACACGGCTGCATCAAAATGACTTCTTTTTTAAGGGATTCATGGGTATATATTCCGGTGGCGGACAGAAACCAGCGGCTGAACGCCGCCTGCACCTACGGCGGATACAGCGGCGTTGTGGATACGATCGAATACAACTTCGGCATTGAGATAGACGGCTATGTGGTTGCCGATTTTGAGATGTTTAAAGTTATGGTGGACAGCATCGGCGGGGTAGAAATAGAAGTCACCGAGGAAGAAGCGAACGAGGTCACGAACCACCCCGGCAGATACGGAAACGTTACGCTGGACGCCGGAACCTATACGCTGACAGGCGAACAGGCGCTTGCCTACTGCCGTATCAGAAAGATAGACACGGACTGGAAGCGTACAGAGCGGCAGAGAACAGTGATTCAGGAGATAATCAAAGGCATCGTTTCAAGCGGGCCGGTAGGCGCGTTCAGAGCTGCGAACAACGTGGCGCCGTATATTGAAACAGATCTTTCAAAAGGAGAAGTGCGGGGACTGCTATTTGACGCGCTTATGTGCGTAGGCGGCGGATTTGACCAGAACTCATGCCCGTTTGAAGGAACATGGGAATATGCAACACACGGCGGCGCTTCCGTTATTGACCTTGACGTTGACGAGAACAAGGACAAGCTTATCGATTATATTTATAATCAGGAAAAAAGCAATGACAGCGATACGGAAGAAGGATAGCCTTTGATAAGCAAAGAACAGACGGATTACGCCGTCTGTTCTTTTTATATCTATTTGCAACAGTAAACAGATACAGCAAAACTGTCGTCTGCAGACTTAAAGCACGAGGCATGAATAACTCAAGCGCACAGCATTCTTTTAACAAAGCAAACTAAAAACTCCCCTCTTACGAGGGGAGTTCTCAGTTACTCAGCAAAGATGTTATTTGCGCTGTAAGTATCATTAGGCTGAAGCCACGGATTTCCGTGATCCGTACCGCCGTCTAAAGAGGTAGTAATCAGGTTACTAACAGGGAGAGAATACTTGAGTATTTTCATTTCCGGTTCTTTATAATCCATTTTCATATTTCATACCTCCCCTTACTGAATTGCTGCGTTTGTGATAACATCAGAATAAGCCACCTGCTCATTACCGGATGCGTCTGTATAGACCGCATAAGCAACGTATGTACCTCTTGCAACCGGAGCAGTGCCTGCGTCAAAGCTTATCTCAAACTGGTTGCCGTTTTGACCTTCACAAGTGTAATCATAAGCGTAAAGGTTTATGATGTAATTGGAAGGATCAAGATCAGCCAGGCTAAGTCCCTCATGGTTGGCATTGGCGCCGTCCATTACGAAACCGAATGATTTGATGGTTGCGCCTTCGGGAAGTGCGAACGAACCTACAAGATAGATCTTCTGACCCTGTCCGTCACGAATTGGCTCTGTAATTACATCTACAGACGCTTCCTGCGTGATCTCATCAACAGCTTTAACCGTTATATCCTGACAAGCATAGAAGCCATATTCACTGCCGTAGCAGAGAACCTTATTATTTGCCGCATTTACATAAGCCACAGCGCCTTCATCAGAAAGCTGAACATAATCGTTATAGCTATAATGAGTGGTTGAAAGCGTTGCGCCGTCTACACCGATAAAGGTAACCTCATAGTCACTGAAGTCATACATAACGTAGTCTACAACTACAGTCATATCGCCTGTTACAGTGTAACCGCGCGCGTTTGTGAAGCCGACAACATTAGCACCGGTCTCCTTATCTCTCATCGTGCCTCTTGTATAGAACGGCAAGTACTGGGGTATTGTGCTGAGATTTGACACTTTTGAACCGATCTCTGCATAGTGAACATAAAGCACCTTACCGGTCTCATAGCCGTCTAAAGACTGAATAAATGTTATCTTTGCATTATTTTCTGAATCTTCAGCCGTTGCACTTGTAAACACTTCGGTATCGCCGAGAACATTGAACGAATATTCTGTTGCCGTGGTCTCGTAATGCGGATCCATATCTGCATACGCCGCATCGGTCTTGCTTACAGGCTGTGACTTGAATGACCAAGCTACTTCCTCGCTTGCATTTGCCGTATTGGGATTAGGCGCCGTTACATAATCACCGTATGTAAATGCAGTAGCCTGTGCCTCATCCTGTGTATAGCTAAATCCGTTATCCTCTTTAACGAGATACCATGGGGCATTCGCAAAATCATATACGGTTACGGTGTATTCATAAGAATATGTTCCAAGCGCGTTGCCGAGCGTGATGTTATAATTGTCATAATCATAGCCCGTGTAATTCACGCCGTTTACAGGAACAGTGGCAGTGAATACTACATCTTCTACCGCCGCATTGACGGAAGCAATATCGCATGCGTCTGCGTTAAGAGAATCCATCTTAAGCAGGAATGCCTGATATGCGCTGTCATCTGTTTCTCCGTTTCTCAAAGCAGCGGCAGCTGCTGTGATAGCCGCTGTCTGCGCATCTACCTCGCCCTGGCGGGATATGCCGACACCGAGCTGCTGAGACGCATCATAGTTGTAGAATGTGATAGCGGCGATATCTTCATTTGCCTGCGTAAGAGCGGCTGAAGTGAACTTCACGGAACCGTCAAGAGCAGCGGCAAGAAGTGCCTCAAGCTCAGCCTTCGCAAGATCAAACTGTTCAAAGTTTGCGGGTTCTTCAAGCTGCTGGCCGCAAAGATCACAGAGAAGATTATTGTCCTCATCTATGCAATTATCCTCCGTAGCAGGATAATCGTCTTTTGAACATGTTGTTGTATGCGTTGTATTATCATTATTCGGCGTGTAGATGTAAGCATGACCGAGTGCAGCTTCCGTTACATTAATATCATCGCCGCATACAGAGCAGATGTAGTGTGAATTGCCCGGAACAGTACAAGTGGGAGCAACACTGTCATCCTGCTTAACATAGGAGTGCGTGCCTTCCTCATTGATGTCAAGGTTAGTCTTAGCAGTAAGGAGCGCATCATACCTGCTCTGCGCTTCTGCAACGATCTCCTCATTCGTCATGGTGGTATAGCTCATATTCGCCATAGCCGCCTGAAGCGCGCTGAGGAAGTTTGCATAGGAATCAGCCGTATAGCAGTTATAGCGGTTATTCTGAGAAGCATCTCTGAGTGCGGTTGACACATTCACAAGGGTGAACAAAGAAGAAACATCGATAACCGTTACCGTCTGCTTAACATCTGTATTCGTTCTCTCCTGCCATACATGCTGCCAACCGGTTGTACCCTCATTAACAACAATGTATTCGTGAATATCGGGTGTGGTGAAAGTTACGGCTCTGATTCCCTGATCCGCAACCGTAACAGTTGTTTCACCGTAAACGATATTGCCATCTGAGTTTTCGGGAATGTCAACATAATCCCAATCCTTAACCACTGCGCTTGTAGACTTCATGAGAAGATCATGATAGCTTGCATAGGCGCCGGAGGGATTCTGAATCGCTGCGCCGCCCTCATTCCAACGAACGGACATGGAATCGTTGCCGCTCGTTATGGAGTTGGCGCCGATGGCGCCGAAGCCGAGAGAATGGAGCTGAACGCCGCGGTTGCCGGCAAATTCCCAATGGTTGTTGAACGTGATATTATAATCGGTTGCAAAAGACTGGGTACCTGCGGTGGTTTTGAAGTATGTGATATTTACGATCTGGTTGTTTAAGAAAGACCTAAGGTTATCTGAATTATAACCGTTTGTAGACATTACAGACTGTGAAACGACCGTGCCGTTCTCAATATTGGTGAAAGCGAGCTCAAGCGAGCCGATAGCGGTTACGAGCGCACTAATTACATTGGTGTATTCACCGATGATCGCAGTTTCGTTCGTGAAATCATGTGCGTCAAGCGCTTCCATAAGGTCTTCCGCAGCTGCTGCCTTATCAAGCACCTCATTGTAGTTGGAGTAAAGGCTGCCGTCCAGACCACTGATATACGCCATAGCCGTATTGTAGCTTACCTGAACGCCGCCTACGCCAACAGTTGCATCATGGCTTACCTCGATAGCGGCAATGGCTGCCTGTACCTGTGCGAGCACTTCATCATATATTGCCTGATTCTCTTCCGTATCCGTTAAAATGATACCTGAGGTATAGTTGTTGTCATTATAATACTGAAGTGCATTGTTGATAGCAGCAGTTGCATTCTCATACGTTTCCGTTACATAGTAACTTGGCGTGAGCGCATAATAAGTTGCGAAGAGCGCCTGCAATTCGCTGTCATCCACATAGCTTGCAGCCTGCTTGAGACCGTTGTAGCCATTTACAAGATTGGTATCCGCCGTTGTTGCATTAGAGAAAGCCGTGTTACCTATAACACCGTTGAGCGTCTGAGTAGCTGTATTATATGCCTGTGTGAAGGTGCGGTATGAGTCGGCTTCATAATAACCATTGGAATTATTTCCGGCATATACGGGCGTGTACGCCGCATAATGCTGGGCAAGCGAAACATAGCTTGCCATATCCACAGTTGTTGTGAGCCTGTTTCTCATCGTATTGATCTGCGTTATGGCGCTTGAAATGGACGCCGCACAGTTGGATACTTCCGTTGCAAGATCAGAACCGGTTATTAATGCCTGCGGATTAACAGACATAGCGGTTTCCATTGCTGTAAAGAAATTCCTTACCTGCGCATAGCCATGATCGCAGATATTGGAAGCGTAAGTCTGAACTGCATCAATCAGCGCTTTGTAATTGATTACATAAATTGTTTCATTATGCGTATAGGATGTGGATCTGTTATTATAGCTGTTATATGCGATCCAATCAACAGTTGATGACAAGGAATAATTTGAACCAAACGAAGACGAATCGCCCGTCCAGTAAAGCGTATTGGAGAAGAACTTTGTATTGTCGGCGTTATAACCGGGCAGTGAAGATGAAGTGGACGTGTTCGGCCTGTACGAAAGCAGCGTGTCATTATTCGTTTGATAACCGCCGCTTGTGGAATAGCCGTGCCAATCTTTTCTGAGCTCGAAATTAGCTGTTGTTGGCGACATGCTGACCGTGTATTCGTCGTTAGGTATAGGCGTGCGACCAGCTTTGGTATAGCCCATGTTTACCGGAAATGCCGGCGTGCTGATGCCGTCATACAGCAGAACGGCAGATCCATACTCCGTGCCGTTTTCGATATTAATTTGCAGCATAACATAATCGGAAGCAGAATGCCAGTTATCGGAGCCGCTGCTGACACCGTAAGTATACAGCACATTCGTCATCTCATCGCCCGCAACAAGGCTGTCTCTCGTATACGAATTATCTGCCGCCCGTGTAGCGCTGCCGGTACGCGGAGTCCATACCTGCATATTATTCATCTGCGTTTGCAGATTTGTATATGCGGTATCCACCTGCTCTGCATCGGTAATACCTGCGGTTACGCCTACATATACACGGTAAGCCGCAATCCATGCGTCATACGAATTTACGAGGTTGGTATAGACCGTTGTGCCCTCTACCCTTGATTCATACTGATCCAAAAGCGTTTTGAGATCAGACGCAGAATAAGTGGCTGCGTATGAACTGAAAGGCATTGCGGCGAAGGTGGTGAGCACCATGATGGCCGCAAGGAAGGCGGCAAGAAGCCTTTTGGACTTTTTAGTTTTCATTGAATTACCTCCTTAAAGACCTGCTGCTGAGCACTGCCGCGGATAAAGCGCTGACCAAGCTTTTGGCACCCGCAGTTAACAGCCCGGCAACAGTTTTGCGCAAAAGGGTATAGTTATCCTTTTGACATAGTATTCTACAGCCTCAATAATAACACATTTATAATTCCATGTCAATCCAAATTGCCAAAAAACGAACAATTAAAGTTTACAATTTGTTTACATAACTCATTTTCGGAAAGAAACAAAATGAATACTGTTATTTTTTATATGGTATGCTGTGATTTTTTATATATATGCAAAATTATACAATATTTACTGCATATTTTAGTTATATTTGTATGTTTATACAAATCTGTTCATTTCTCTTGACTGCCGCGGCATATATGTATATAATGATTATCAGTTAAGGCTGCAGGGCCTTATATTATTAATTACATTAAATATATATGCGGAGGAAAGCAAAATGGCTAAGGAGATCAAAAAGGTTGTGCTTGCCTACAGCGGCGGGCTTGACACTTCAATTATTATTCCGTGGCTCAAGGAAAATTACAACAACTGCGAGGTTATTGCCGTAAGCGGCAACGTCGGCCAGGGCACGGAGCTTGACGGTTTAGAGGAAAAGGCGATCAAAACAGGCGCTTCCAAGCTTTATATTGAAGATCTGACCCAGGAATTTGTTGACGATTATATTATTCCAACCGTTCAGGCGGGTGCAAAATATGAAAACGAATATCTGCTGGGCACGGCGTTTGCGCGCCCGATCATCGCCAAAAGGATCGTTGAGATCGCCAAAGCAGAGGGCGCGGACGCGATCTGCCACGGCTGCACCGGCAAGGGCAACGATCAGGTACGCTTTGAGCTTGCAATAAAAGCTTTTGCGCCCGAAATGCAGATCATAGCCCCGTGGAGAACATGGGAATTCAAGAGCCGCGAGGACGAGATAGAGTATGCGGAAAAGCACAATATTCCGCTTAAGATAAACAGGGAAACAAATTATTCTAAGGACAAGAACCTTTGGCACCTGAGCCATGAGGGGCTTGACCTTGAGGACCCGGCAAACGAGCCGAAATACGACGAGATCCTTGAAATGGGCGTATCTCCCGAAAAAGCGCCGGATAAGCCGACTTATGTTACCATTCATTTTGAAAAGGGCGTTCCCACGGCAATAGACGGCAAGGAGATGAACAGCGTTGCGCTTGTTGAAAAGCTGAACGAGCTTGGCGGCGCGAACGGATGCGGGCTTGTTGATATGGTAGAAAACAGGCTGGTGGGCATGAAGAGCCGCGGCGTGTATGAAACGCCGGGCGGTTCCATTCTTTACAAGGCGCACGAAACGCTGGAGCAGATCTGCCTTGACCGCGAAACGCAGCACTATAAATTCCTTGTTGCGCAGAAATTCGCCGAGGTAGTCTATTACGGCCAGTGGTACACCCCCCTGCGCGAGGCGCTTTCCGCCTTTGTGGAATCCACGCAGAGAACGGTTACCGGCGATGTAAAGCTGAAGCTTTACAAAGGCAATATCATCAACGTTGGCGTCACCTCGCCCTACAGCCTTTACAGCGAGGAATTTGCAACGTTTGACGCGGACGAGGTATATAACCAGAATGATTCCGCAGGATTCATTAATCTTTTCGGTCTGCCGATAAAGGTTAAGGCGATCCTTGACGCGGAAAGAGAAAAGAAAGACTGATAACAACGGCGCGTTTTGCTGCGGCAGGGCGCGCTGCGTTTATTATTAAAGGAAAGAAGCGGAAATATGGCACAGCTTTGGAAGGGCAGGTTCAAAAAAGAGCTTGCAAAGGAAACAAATGATTTTAACTCCTCTATAAAATTTGACAAAAGGATGTTTGAGGAGGATATCACGGGCAGTATGGCGCACGCAGCCATGCTGGGCGCGACCGGCATCATTGAAAAAAGCGAAAGCGAAAAGATCATAGACGAGCTCAGCGCAATACTGAACGATATTAAAAGCGTCGCACTGGAGATAGACGAAACCGCCGAGGACATACATACATTTATTGAGGGCGAGCTTACGGCAAGGCTCGGCGACACGGGCAAAAGGCTGCACACGGCGCGCTCCAGAAACGACCAGGTTGCGCTTGACATAAGGCTGACCCTGAGAAAAGAGATCGGCGAGATCGAGGAACTGGTAAAAGAGCTTATCGGCGTGATCTGCCAAAAGGCGGAGGAAAACAAGCAGACCATTATGCCGGGGTATACACATCTGCAAAGGGCGCAGCCCATCACCTTTGCCCATCACATTATGGCATACGCGGCGATGCTGTGCCGCGATCTTGACCGCCTTGCGGACGTGAAACGCAGAATGAACATCTGCCCGCTCGGCTCCGGTGCGCTTGCGGGAACGACTTACCCGCTTGACCGCGAGGCAGTTGCGAAAGAGCTTGGTTTTGACGGCATTACGCTCAATTCGCTGGACGGCGTTTCAGACCGTGATTTCTGCATGGAGCTTGCGGCGGCGCTTTCCATCATAATGGTGCATCTTTCCAGATTTTCGGAAGAGATCATCATGTGGTGCAGCTGGGAATTCAAATTTGTGGAGCTGGACGACGCATTTTCCACCGGCTCCTCCATTATGCCGCAGAAGAAGAACCCGGATATTGCCGAACTGGTGCGTGGCAAGAGCGGACGTGTTTTCGGCGATCTTACGGCGCTTTTGACCGTTATGAAGGGCATTGCGCTTGCATACAACAAGGATATGCAGGAGGACAAGGAGGCGATCTTTGACGCGGCAGACACCGTTAAGATGTGCCTGACTGCCTTTACACCGATGATAGACACGATGACCGTGCTGAAAGAGAATATGAGAAACGCGGCTGCCAAGGGCTTTATAAACGCCACGGACTGCGCCGATTATCTTGTTGGCAAGGGGCTGCCGTTCAGGGACGCATACAAAGCCACGGGCGAGCTTGTTGCCCTTTGCATAGATACGGATCTTACGCTTGAAACGCTGCCGCTTGCCGAATACAAAAAAATATGCCCTCTGTTTGACGAGGGCGTTTATGAGGCGATCAACCTTGAAAAATGCGTTGCAGACAGACTTGTGCCGGGCGGCCCGAGCGCAAAAAGCGTTGAAAAACAGATTGAAGCGGCAAAAAAAGCGATATTATAGGATTACAGCTTTTTCAATTTGTAAAAAAACAATGAATTCATTGACATGGGATAAGGGATTCGTTTATAATGGATTAAACTGTAAATTAAGGAAAGGGCTGTGAATTGATTATGGCTTACAAACTTGTAGTTGATTCCTGCTGTGATATTACCGAGGATATGAAGCAGTGGAGCGATTTTGAGATTGTTCCGCTCACTTTACAGATCGGCGATTACGTAATTCAGGACGACGCTGATTTTGACCAGAATGATTTTATTTCCCGAATGGTGGCAAGCGACGTGCTTGCCAAATCCGCCTGCCCCTCACCGGAGGCTTTTGCCAAAGCCTGCGAGGGCGATTATGATGAAGTTTATCTGATGACGATAACAGATAAGCTCAGCGGCACCTACAACAGCGCGCTGCAGGGCGTGGAGCTTTACCGTGACGAGCATGATGACGGCAAAAAGATACACGTTTTCAATTCGCTGGCAACATCCGGCCTGGAAACGCTTATGGCGCATAAGATCAAGGCGCTTGCAGACGCAGGCAAAAGCTTTGACGAGGTAATTGCAGAAGTTGAAGAATACTGCGTGAAAAACTGCGGCCTTTACTTTTGCCTGGAGAGCCTTGACGCGCTTAAGGGCAACGGCAGACTCTTCAACCTTGCTGCGAATGTGATTGAAGCGCTGCGCGTTAAGCTGATATGCAGGCGCACGGATTACGGGAACATTTCCGTTGCGGGCAAGGATCTTACGGAAAAGCGCGCGCTTGCCAAGCTTGCGAATCTGATTGCCAAGGACACGGACGGCTGCGATCTGCGCGATAAAAAGTGTATTATAAGCCACGTGTGCTGCGAGGGCAAGGCAAACCAGGTGAAAGAGCTGATTGCCGAGGCGACCGGTTACCCGGGCGAAAATATAATTGTGCTTAAGGCAAGCGGATTGAATTCCCTTTACGCCTCCAACGGCGGAATCATCGTTTCATTCAGCAAATAAGAATACAAGTCACAACCGTAAAAGCGGTCTGAACCCCAAATGGCTCAGGCCGCTTTATTTTATAGTATCAATATTCAATATCCGGGATCGGCGCGATCGTACGCGCAAGGATGCCGTTCATATAAGCAATGGCGGTGCCGTAATTCGTAAACGGAACGCCCTGCTTTTCGGCAGAGTGCATTCTGTATTCGATCTCCGCCGGATTCAGCATACAGCCGCCGCAGTGGATCACGAGCTTAAACGCAGTCAGATCCTGCGGAAACCCGCCGCCGCTTGACCAGTGCAGATCCAGCTGAGCGCCGGTTCTTTCTTTAAGCCAGCGCGGCAGTTTTACGGTGCCGATATCATCGCACTGCCTGTGGTGTGTGCAGCCCTCGCTGATAAGCACCGAATCGCCGTCTTTAAGCGTATCAATCACCCTTGCGCCCTTGACGGCGGTGCCGAGAAAGCCCTTATACCTTGCCATGAGGATGGAAAAAGACGTGAGCGGCACGGACTGCGGCACAATCTTTGAGACGGCGGCAAACGCCTGCGAATCCGTTACGACAAGCGCGGGCGGAGCCTTGAGCGAATCGAGCGTATGCCGAAGCTCCGTTTCCCTTGTTACAACGGCAACGGCGCCGCTGTCTATCGTATCTCTTATTGCCTGCTGCTGGGGTAATATCATTCTGCCCTTCGGCGCGGCGGAATCGATCGGCGTTACAAGCACCACGATATCGCCAGGCGAAATAAGATCGCCCACGAGGCGCACCTGTTTTTCCGGCGGTTTATAGAGCGCGGCAAGCGTTTCCTTGAGCTGCTCTATTCCCTGCCCTTTCAGAGCGCTCGTATAGACGGTATCCTTTGAATCCTGCGGCACGCTTTCCAGCAGATCCGCTTTGTTTTTAACGGTAAGATACGGGATCTTGCGTTCTTCAAAAAGAGAGATCAACTGCTTTTCGCAATCATTTTGCTGTCTGTTGGCATCTGTAACAAGCACTGCCGCATTACAGGCGCGCAGGATCTTTTTTGCGGATTCCACGCGCTTTTCACCGAGCGTGCCGGTATCGTCAAACCCCGGGGTATCTATGATCATGACCGGGCCGATCGGCAGCAGCTCCATGCCTTTTTTGACGGGATCCGTTGTTGTGCCGCCGATCTCGCTTACGACGGAAAGATCCTGCCCCGTTACTGCGTTTACAAGGCTGCTTTTGCCGGCATTGCGGCAGCCGAAAAAAGCAATAGAAAGTCTTTCCCCGGAGGGGGTGCTGTTTAGGCTCATATCATCATCTCCAAATCATATTTGCGGTTAAAACCTGAAGTCCCTCTCTCCGTTTTCTATCTTTACAAGGCGCTCGCGAACGATCTGCTTTACCTTATCACTGCCGATATTTTCTATCTCCTTTTCAATAAGCGCCTCGCCCTTTCTGCGTGTATCCTCGCCGGCGTAATCCATAAGGAACTCCTTTAATGTCATAAGCGCGTTCGGGTGGCAGCAGTTCTGTATCTGCCCGGATTTGCATAGGCTCATAAAGCGGTCACCCGTTCTGCCCTCGCGGTAGCAAGCCGTGCAGAAAGACGGAATATAGCCCGCGCCCATGAGCCAATTTACGACCTCATCGAGCGTGCGGTTATCCGAAACGTCGAATTGCTCGGTATCATGCGGCCTTTCCTCCTCACAATAGCCGCCTACGGACGTTCTGGAGCCGCCGCTGATCTGGCTTACGCCGAGGCGGATGATCTTTTCACGCACGGCAGGCGTTTCGCGCGTGGAGATGATCATGCCGGTATACGGCACGGCGATGCGGATACACGCCGCGATCTTGCAGAACATCTCATCGCTTAAGGAATTATCGAAATCATTCGGGTCAATATCGTCCGCCCTTTTGACTCGGGGTACGCTGATCGTGTGCGGGCCGACGCCGTGCACGGCTTCAAGGTGCTCTGCGTGCATCAGCAGCCCTGCAAATTCATACCTGTACTTATCAAGGCCGAACAGCACGCCGATGCCAACATCGTCTATGCCGCCCTCCATAGCCCTGTCCATCGCCTCCGTATGGTAGGCGTAATTGTGCTTTGGACCTGTGGGGTGCAGGTATTCATAGCTTTCCTTGTGGTAGGTTTCCTGAAACAGGATATACGTACCGATGCCGGCCTCTTTAAGCTTTCTGTAATTTTCCACGGTTGTGGCGGCAATATTGACGTTCACACGGCGGATCGCGCCGTTTTTATGCTTTATGGAGTAAATGGTCTTTATACAATCCAGTATGTATTCAATCGGGTTGTTTACAGGGTCCTCCCCCGCCTCTATGGCAAGGCGTTTATGCCCCATATCCTGTAGGGCAATGACCTCCTTTGCAACCTCCTCCTGCGTGAGCTTTTTCCTTGCGATATGCTTGTTTTTCTGATGATAAGGGCAGTAAAGGCAGCCGTTTACGCAGTAATTGGAAAGATAGAGCGGCGCGAACATAACGATCCTGTTGCCGTAAAAATCCTTTTTGATCTGCTCTGCAAGATCATAGATCTCCTGCACCTTTTTCTCGTTATCACATGCAAGAAGTACGCTTGCCTCGCGGTGCGAAAGGCCCTTCCTTTGCTTTGCCTTTTCTATGATCTGGTCAACAAGCGCAAGGTTATCCTTGTTTTCATCCGCATATTTCAGCGTCTCCCTGATCTCCGCATCGTTGATAAATTCCTCTGCTTTCAATGATTTCGGGTCATATTTTATCATATTCTATTGCCTCTCTTTAATTGTTATAATCATTTTTACTGCACTTGCGAAGGTATATAATCTCCCCTGCTGCTTACGATCTCATATCCCGCCGCGCGCATCTGCGCTTTCAAAACTGCAAGCCCCTCGGCAGCTTCTGCGCCAGTGTGTGCTTTATTGTTGTAAAGCGTATATTTTTCACGCTCGTTTTCCGGCGTCAGATTCGGCATGATCACGTTTGCGCCGGCGTTCATGCCGTTCACATGGCCGTTGCCGTCCACCGTTGCTAGCGCCGTTGTGGCGGGGAGCAGCACATGGGGCAGCGTAAGCCGGATCAGTGCAAGCATAAACAGCGTTAATTCCGCCGAGCCGTCGCTGTACGAGCGAAACGGCGTATCCCGATGCGGCACAAACGGGCCTATGCCCACCATCTCCGGCTGAAGCTCCTTTAAAAACGCAAATTCGCCGGCAAGATCGTCTATGGTCTGAAACGGCAAGCCGGCCATAAAACCGGCGCCCGTCTGATAACCGAGGGATTTCAGATCCTTTAAGCACCGCAATCTGTTTTCAAAGCGCATCTGCGGCGGGTGCAGCTTTCCATAATGCGCGGCGTTTGCCGTTTCGTGGCGGAGCAGATATCTGTCGGCGCCCGCGTCTTTGAGCCGTTTGTAGCTTTCAAAGCTGCGCTCGCCGAGCGAAAGCGTTACGGCGCAGCCGGGGCAGAGTGCCTTGATTTTTTGTATTATACCGCACAGGACTTCATCCGTATAATAAGCGTCCTCCCCGCCCTGAAGCACAAAGGTGCGAAACCCCAAAGCATAGCCTTTTCGGGCGCATTCCAAAATCTCGGTTTCATAAAGGCGGTAGCGGGAAACACCGCCGTTTGAACGGCGGATGCCGCAATAAAAGCAGTCATTTTTACAGTGATTGGAGATCTCGATCAGCCCGCGGATAAAAACGTTTCTGCCGTAGACCGAATCCCGCACCTGCCGCGCGTTCTCAAAAAGATACCCGGCACATGCCTTCCTGTTTTCGATCAGCAGTTTATACGCCTCTTTACTGAGGAATGTATCCCGGCGCAGCTGATCGATCAGCTGCTCATACATTGGCATAAGCCGTTTTGGCGGAAACGCCGCTGAGCCTGCCGATCTTGCCGCCCAGGCTGTTTATGATATCCTGCGGCGCGTCAACCGCAACCGAAATGATATTTATGTTTCTTTTATGATACGGCACACCCATTCTGCCTATAATATAATCGCCGTACTCGCTAAGTATTGCGTTAAGCTCTGCCGCAGAATCCCTGTTTTCAACAATAATGCCGATAACGGCAACGCGAGTTTCCGTAAAAATTCCCCCTCAAAAAGAAAAATCCGCGCAAAATGAGCGCGGAAGATCAGCTTCTGTATGCTGCGCGCTTTCGGTCAGGATAAAAATATGCTTTCCGTCAGTTTGCGGTATTGTGAATATTTTATCACTTTTCATTTAGATTTTCAATAGTCTATTGCTTTAAAACGGGGCAAAATGTATAATCTAATCATGAGGACTGTTGAATTTATGATAGAAAAGAAGGACGCTGAAAGACGGATCAGGGATATCCTGCACGAATTCGGCTTTTCGTCCGCCCTGATAAAAAAGCTGAAAGCGTACAGCAACGGCATCCTGAAAAACGGTGAGCCGGCGCGCACGATAGATCCCGTTTTTGAGGGGGATCTGCTGACGGTCAATATGGAAAGCACAGGCACACCGCCGGAAAACTCCGGGGTGAAGCTGCCTGTTTTGTATGAGGACGAGGATCTTTTGTGCGTGGACAAACCCCCGAATATGCCGGTGCACGAAAGCAGGAACCACCGGGGCGACACCGTTGCAAACGCCGCAGCTGCGCATCTGGACGGGGCGTTTCGCGCCGTCTACAGGCTGGACAGGGATACGAGCGGCGCCGTTTTGATTGCAAAAAACGAGCTTGCGGCGGCAAAGCTGGCAGGAAAAGTCAGAAAAAATTATTACGCCGTTGCCTGCGGCGTCATAAACGGAAGCGGAATCATTGACGCGCCCATAAAACGGGAGCGCGACAGCATAATCAAACGCTGTGTTGCGGCGGACGGCGAACGCGCCGTTACGCATTACGAAGCACTTTTGCACAATGATAAATATACCCTGCTTAAGCTCAGGCTGGAGACCGGGCGCACACACCAGATCCGAGTGCACCTTGCGCACATGGGCTTTCCGCTTGCGGGAGACAGCCTGTACGGCGGCGGTACGGAGGATATAAAAAGGCAGGCGCTGCACTGCCGCGATATCTATTTTGAGCACCCGATCACGGGCGGGGAAATACACATTTTCTGCGACCTTGCACAGGATATAAAACAACTTATTGAGGAGATGGGATAATGCCGGCGTTTTCAACACATTACTTTTTTGCCGCCGATCTTTTTGAAAGGCTTAGAAAAGAAGCGGATTTTGAGCTGAACAAAAACGCGCTTCTCATAGGCGCGCAGGGGCCTGATATTTTCTTTTTTCACCGTGCGCTGCCATGGCAGAAAGGCAAAACGCTCAGAAAAGCAGGCTCTGCCATGCACCGGGCAAAATGCGGCGATATCATAGACTGCTTTAAGGCATATTGCGAAAAAAACGGCGGCAGCATTGCAAAAAGCTATGTTTACGGCTTTATTCTGCACTATGCGCTGGACAGGGTATGCCACCCGTATATCTACTTTATTCAGAACAGGATAACGGAAAAATTCCCGAAAATGAATAAAAATTCCGCGCACAACATGATTGAACTTTCACTGGATTCCGTATTGCTGAGCGAAAGAAAGCGCACGAAAGACCCGCGCGGCTTTAAGACCGAGAACATGATAAATTATTCCGAAAAAGAATTAACGGAGATAACCGAGGTCATTGCGGCGGCGGGAAAGCTCTTTCCCCCGCACACATTCACGGCGGCGGACGCCGCGCAGGCAATCCAGGACACACGGGCGGCTCAGCGCCTGCTTACGGATAAGAGCGGCGGTAAAGAAAAATTTTTAAAACGGGCGGAGCGGCTGTTTTTTCCGCTTACGGGAAATTTCAGAATTTCGGCATTTATGCGCACAGATGACTTGGAAAAAGCCGTAAAATATGTTAATATAAACAACAGAGGCTGGATATCTCCTTTCAGCGAGGGGCTGAGAACGGAAAGCTTTACCGAGCTTTTTGCGCTTGCCAAAACGCAGGCGGTTGAGATGATAAAGCGCCTGAACGCCGGACTGAGCGGAGAAGAGATAACCGGTAATCTATCATTTTTAACGGGAGTGAAAGTGCAGTGAAAACGATACCGAGTTTTCAGATCGACCACAATATTTTAAAGAAAGGAATCTATATCAGCCGCATAGACGACGATATCACCACCTATGACATAAGAATGCGGGAGCCGAACCGCGAGCCTGTTATGACCAACGCCGCCATGCATACGATAGAGCACATTTTTGCCACCTATGTGCGCAACACGGAATTCGGGGACAATATTATCTATTTCGGCCCGATGGGATGCAGGACGGGATTTTATTTCCTTACCCGCTCGCTTACGGACGGCTATTGTATCAATCTTATAAAAGAGGCGTTTCAGTACATTGCGGATTACTGGGGCATGATACCCGGCGCGACGATGAAGGAATGCGGCAACTGCAAGGACCACAATCTTGCCCAGGCAAAGGAAGAGGCAAAGGAATTTCTGGAAGTCATAAAGGACTGGTCGAAAGAAGACCTGAAATATCCGACCGCAAAAGACGAATAAGGAGAAGTTATGGAGCCCCTGTTTACCACGCAGACAGTTTACAGCTTTGCGGAATACAAGCGGTGGTGCTTAGCTATGAGTCAAAAAAGAGCGAAAATCATCACCGGAGTTCCCATAGCATTATTTTTGCTCTATGCCGCGCAGTTCCTTTTTGAACCGATTGATGCAAGAAGTAAAATATTCACGCTGATTATGACAGCCTTTTTTTGCGGTGCACTGATCGGATTATTCTATATTCGGAGAAACAGGCAAATTAAAAAAACATATTATTCTAACCAAACCGTTCAGAAGAGCGGCGCGGTCACGATCGATTTTTTTGACCATCATCTGATCTCGCACGGCACGGACGGCTACGTAGAATATAGGTATGCGAATTGTTACAGAATTATAGAAACAAAAACAAATTTTTACATTATGACGGCAACCAATTCAGGTATTATCATCGTCAAGCAAAACTGCACGCCGGAGCTGATTGCATTTTTGCAGGAACTTAAGAAAAAAGTAAATATCAAAAAATAATCATAAAAGAGAGGGTATGATTATGAAAAAGACAATAAAAAAATTCGTTGCGCTTGCTGCGGTTTTGGCAATGCTGCTCAGCTGCTGCTGCTCTGTGAGCGCCTTTGCGGCAGACGATGATGTGCTAAAGTTTCAGGACGGCAAATTCAAGATCCTGATCTTATCCGACCTGCAGGACACGAACGAACCGCAGCAGGAAACAACGGATATGATCACCGCCGCCATAACAAAGACCGAGCCGGATCTGATCGTGCTGCTGGGCGATAATATTGCCGGCTGGTGGAACGGCGTTGACAAAACCGAGACCGACGAGGCTATTGATAAGATAGCCGATCCCATAGAGGCAAGCGGTATCCCGTTTGCGCTTGTTTTCGGCAATCATGACCACGAAGGTCTTGCCAGCGAGGAAAACGGCTACGAAGAAGAAGCGGCAAAAGAATACATAATGAACCGCTTTCAGCTTTACGGCGGCTGCCTTGCCGTTCAGGGCGAGGAAATGACCGGCGTAGGAAACTATAACCTTACCGTTAAAGACAGCAGCGGCGAAAAGGATATTTTTAACCTTTGGTTCATGGATTCCAACCCGTACACACCCGAAGAAGAGGGCGGCGGGTACGGATACGTGCATGAGGATCAAATACAGTGGTACGAGCGCGTTTCAGACGAGCTTGCGGCGCAGAACGGCGGCACGCCCCTGCCCTCCCTTTTGTTCCAGCACATCATTGTGCCGGAGGTTTACGATATGCTGACCGAAGTGCCGGAAGGAACAGAGGGCGCTGTAAGCGGCAACGGCGGCCACGAGGGCAGCTATTACGTTGCAAATGAGGAGTATATTTACCAGGGGAATCTGAACGAGGGCCCCTGCCCGCCGAACGTGAACCACGGGCAGTTTGAAAGCTGGGTTGAACAGGGCGATATTATAGGCGCCTTTTTCGGCCACGATCATACAAACGATTTTGCCGGCGAATATCAGGGTATCAAGCTGGTTGCCTGCCCCGAAACGGGATTTTACAGCTACGGCGATGTGCACGGCGTGCGCACGGTTACCCTCGATGAAAACAACCTCTCCGATTTTGAATCGGAAGTGATTTTGTATACGGATCTGCTTGATTACGAAGTTTCAAACTCTTATATGGTGAATTACGGATACGGCGCATATAAAAGCACGTTTCTGCCAACCGTTTTCGGCATTGTCGGCGGCGTTTTGGCGGTATGCGTTGTAATAGCGGTGGTCATTACCGTTGCAAAAAAGAAAAAAGCAAATAAAAAATAGCAGATAAAAAACGGCTGACTATCAGCCGTTTTTTGTTGCGTATATGTTGTCTTTGCTTATTTATTTTGCCCGTATTCGGAATGATAGGCGGCAACGGAAAATACGGGCGGGATCATCAGGCACAACAGCAGGATCGCAAACGGCGCGGCAAAAGAAGCCAAAAAAGAGAGCGCCAGCAGTATGCCGGAGGCTGACACCCAAACTGCCCCTGCCGTTATACGCGTCCTGTAAAGCACGATAGCGCTTTTAAGCGTCGGAAAAAGGCGAAAGAGAAATTCGGGCACCCTTGTGATATTCGGAATGACTGCTCCCGCAACCAGCATAAAAAACGAACACACCGCGCAAAAGAGAAACCCCGGATTGCTCAAAACACCGAGCGCGTTGCCGATCACAATAAAATAAGCCGTATAATCAACGGCCGGCAGCAAGAGCTTGACCCAAACACTGCCTGAGCCGAGCGGATCTTTTACCGCCTGTGCCGCTATGATACCGAGTTCCAGCAACGCCAAAACGACCGGTATCACAAACAGAAAAATATTCTTATCCATATAGGAGATTGCGCGAAAGCCCGAATCAAAGCATACGGCGATCCTCTGCGAAAGCCGATCATAAAACAGCACGCCCGCAAGCGCGGGAGCAAGGCAAACAGCCGTTATGATCATATCAAAAAGCGAAAAAGAATGCTTACCTTTCATAGAACTTTCACCGCTTATCAGACGAATTTACCGCCAAAATCAGGCTCCAGCACAGGCAGGCCGAGATCATGCACGGCGTTTTCTACAAATTTTTCCGCCGTTTTCGGTTTTGCCGGCATGCCCATAAAGGTCAGGTAATAAACAGTCAGCTCCTCAAACGTGGGGCTCATTTCATTTTTGATCTTCACCCTGTTTTCTGAGAATTCAAAGGTGAATTTCCTTACATGCGCCGTTTCAACAGGTCTTATCCAGAGCTTGAGCGTACCGTTTTCCTGCCATGCCGCCTTGGAATATGTATGGTAATGAAGATCGCCCAAAGTGATCTCGCTCACGCCGTATTCGCCGTTCATGCCTGCACGGATAACGTTTGTATATTCCTTTTCGCGCCATGTGAAAACTAGCCCCTCGTCATCAAAATCAAATCTTATCGCGTCAATATTACCGGGCTTGTTATACAGCATATTCAATACCGTAATGGAAATAACGGACGTATATTTATTTGACCTGCATTTGATGACCCTGCCGCTGACAGCCTGCTCCGCGGCAGCGTTTCTGGGCCTTGCCGGCAGATCTTCTACGGAGCAGCTTTCAAGTGCATCGAGCAGCGCCTTATGTTCCGCTTCATTTTCAGGCAGAGCGTCATTTTCAAAGCATTCCGGAAAATATTTCCAGAAGACCTTCATAACCTTATAATCCTCCGACTCGCCGCAGTTTAACACAACAAGCGCATCGTGTTCCGGGAACATAAAACAGCGCTGGCCAAAGAGGCCGTCCGCCCTGAAGCTGTTTGCAACGGGATTGCGCCAAAACTGATAGCCGTAACCGCACATATTGTCTATAAACCCGTCATGAACGGAATCAGTATGCTTAGCGGTTGCCGTTTTTACCCATTCGGCGGGTATGAGCTGTGTGCCGTCTATCCACCTGCCCTCATGGATATACGGCAGGAAGAATTTGGCGATATCCTCGCTCTTCATATAAAGCCCCCAGCCGCCGGCGTTCACACCGTTTCCGTCCGCCTCCCAAAACGGTTTTTCTATACCGAGCGGGGCAAACATTTTTTCATCAAGGTAATCGATAACGCTTTTGCCCGTTACGCGGGTAACAATGGCGGAGAGCATAAAGGTGTTTTCCGAAATATAATTGAATTTCGTGCCGGGCGGCAATAAAAACGGCGCGTCAAAAAACTGCTTTACCCAATCGTGCCCGCCCTTTTCATCAAGCAGGGTAACAAGCTTATCCGAGCGCATGGTGAGCAGCATCTCAACAGTGAGCTTGTTATTCGGCGGCAGCTTTGCGCTTTTGTATTCAGGGAAAAATTTATACACCTTATCGTCTATACTCAGCAGCCCTTCCGCCACGGCAAAACCGACGGCGGTGGAGGTAACCGACTTGCTCATGGAATAGAGCACATGGGGATAATCCCCGGAATACGGCTTAAAAAAGCCCTGCGCGCACACTTTATCATGCCTTACGACCGTAAAGCTTTGCAGACCGAGCTTTTTTTCGTTTATCTCATCAATAAACGCCTTTAAGGCGCCGCTTTTTATACCGACGCTTTCGGGAGTTACATGCGCAAGAGATGTATTTTTGAGCTTTACCATAACGATTCTCCTTATCTCCGTGTGATTTCAGTTCCATATTAACCCAATATTAAAATTTTTTCAATAAGAATAACAAACAGATAATTTTTTTGTAATAATTTGATCTGGAATACAAATGAATTTTAACATATTTTGCGTAAAAGGAAAATATTTGCAAAGTAAATTTGATGGTTCATGTTGAAAATAAAAAGAATATGTTATAAAATAAAAATATATACTTTAATTTGCTAAAATAACAAAACGGAGCTTTAAGATGACGGAAGAAAAAACCTTAAAAATAACCGCGCTTTGCAAAAAAGCGGTTTTTGTTATCGTAGATTTTATTTTATTCTTTTTGGCGAATGTTGCCATAGTATACCTGACTATGGGCGGCCATGTGCGCGCCACGGAATACAGCGGTATCCTTTTCAGCTACCTGCACTTGTTTGCAACGCTTGCGGTTTTATATGTTATAAACAAGCTGCTTGATCTTTATAAAAGCGTTTGGACCTTTGCCGGGGTAGATGAAATTGCCAGAACGATCGTTGCGGCGCTTTTGGCGGCGTTTTCGCTGTTCTTTTTTGACAGAGTGATCTTTGCAAACGTGCTGGGCTACAGCGGCAAGCTGCCGTTTTACGCATACTTTTTGATGTTCATACTTGAATTTGTTGCTCTTTGTGCGCCCAGGATCGGCTTCAGGCTCTTCAAAAGATATACGAGCCGCGCCACCAGCCTTTCCGGAAAGCATAAGCGCGTAATGATCGTCGGCGCCGGTTTTATGGGCGATTTCTTTATTAACGAGCTTATTATGAACAATTATAAGGACGGCTACCCGGTGCTTGCCGTTGATGACAACCCGGTCAAGCTCCACAAAAGGATCAACGGCGTTAAGGTGCGCGGCACCTGCGCAGAGATACCCGAGCTTGCAAAGAAATACGATATTGACGTGATCATGATCTGCCTGCCATCCGCCTCGCGCACCAGGCAAAAAGAGATCATAAATATTGCCATGCAGACGAAATGCGCAATAAAGATCTCCCCTTCCGTAAACGAATTTTTAGAGGACGGCGCAAAGGCAAGAAAGATAAGAAATATTGAGATAAAAGACCTTCTTGCCCGCCCTGAGGTAAAGCTGGATAAAAAGGTTTGCAGCTATCTTATAAACAAAACCGTGCTTGTAACAGGCGGCGGAGGCTCCATAGGCGCGGAGCTTTGCAAGCAGGTTGCGCGGTACTCACCGAAATCCATAGTGATCTTTGACATTTACGAAAACTGCGCCTTTGAGCTTGAAAACGACCTAAAAAACAAGTATGGTGATCAGATAGACATACATATCAGAATAGGCTCCGTAAGGGATAAAAACAGGCTCAGAGAGGTGTTTGCGGAATTTGAGCCGGAGGTCGTTTTCCACGCAGCCGCGCACAAGCATGTGCCGCTGATGGAAAGCAGCCCGTGCGAAGCCGTTAAAAACAATGTGTTCGGCACGCTTAACGTTGCCGAGATATGCGATGAATTCAAGGTCTTAAAAATGGTTACCCTTTCTACCGACAAGGCTGTTAACCCAACAAACGTTATGGGCTGCACAAAACGCATTACCGAACTGATCGTGCAGTATATGAACAATATAAGCAAAAACACGGTCTATGCGGCGGTGCGCTTCGGCAATGTGCTTGGCTCGCACGGCTCGGTCATTCCGATATTTAAAAAGCAGATCGAAGAGGGCGGCCCCATAACGCTTACCCACCCGGATATTGAGAGATACTTTATGACGATACCGGAAGCGGCGCAGCTGGTTTGCCAGGCGGGCGGCCTTGCAAACGGCGGAGAGGTATTCGTGCTTGATATGGGCGAGCCGGTTAAGATCATGGACCTTGCCGTGAATATGATAAAGCTTGCGGGGTATGAGGCAGATGATATAGGCATTAAGATCACCGGCCTGCGCCCTGGCGAGAAAATGTACGAGGAGCTTGCGCTGGAGAGCGAAATGGAAACAAGGAGCAAAACGGCGCTTGAAAAGATATTCGTGACGCAGCCGATAGATATTGACGCGATAGTATTCGGCAATATGATAAACGAGCTTGACGGCGCGGACAATTCCACCGTTCGTGATATTCTGATGAAATACGTGCCGAACTATCACCCGGCGGATAATTCAGGCGAGGATTATTAAACCGAAACAGAAAAGCAGAGCATGTCAAAACGACAACCAAATATAAAAAGTAAAACAAAGCCCGCAGAAACAACGAAGTTTTTTGCAGGCTTTGTTTTATGCAAAATTTAGACTGTTTCGGAAAACATTGGCGTTCGCAAGGCTTTGCCTTGCTCGGCTAAATAACCTCACGAAATAACAACCAAATCGAAGATTTGGGTTATTTCGGAGAATCTTTTATTATTCCGGCTTCGCACTTATGCGCTCGCGGAGATGGTATAATAACCTCACGAAATAACAACCAAATCGAAGATTTGGGTTATTTCGGAGAACATTGTATCACAGCGCTCGGCGACAGTTCCCGCCTCGCACTTGTGGTATAATACCTGTAATACTTAAAATCCAACCGCTCATTCGTGGCATGTACCAAAAGTGAGCGTATCGCAATAAATTGATAGCCGCACCGTTCCAAAACATGTTGGGATTTGACATTATCTACAGCAACTGTACCGATTAAATACGGAATATTATAATTTTTCAATGCCCATTCGGTTACTGCTTTCACTGCTTCCGAGGCAAACCCATATCCCCGATATTCTGCTAATAAATAATAAAATATTTCCGGTTCGTTAAGATCGTCATGTTTTCCCGCGCCTACCGTACCCATAAGTTTTCCGGTTGCCTTTTCAAAAATGCCGAAAGAGATCAGTCCATTGATGATGTCCATTTCGGAATATTGTGAAATCAACCAATTCAAAAATCCTTTTCCGCTTCCAAAACAAGTTTTTTGAACATCGTTCAGCGTGCGTTCAAATTCCGGGTAATCCGCTTCACAAAGTTCACGAATAACAAGTCGCTCTGTTATTATTTCCATAATGCTCCCTATTTATCAGCTCAATATTCCCAGATAACAACATCTTTCATGCCGCTGTCCGAAACAGCCTTTATCTCGTTTTTACCGCGGCGCAGCTTTACCCCTTTAAAAACAAAGATATGGCTGTGCGGCGCAGGCTTCGCCGTTTTCTGCCCTGCTCTGACCCCGTTTACGTAAAGCGTGATCTCCTTTTGATTGGAATAGATCTTTACGTTTATCCAGCGTTTTTCACGTCTTGTAAACCTGCGCGAGGTGATATAAAGAACGCCCTCGCCGCTCCAATAGGCTTTATAAAGATAGAAAGGGTCTTTTTTGATCTTGCGGTCATACGTTACAAGACCTTTATCGTTTCTGCCCGGTACACCGCCCTCATTGCGGCTGTCTATTGCAAAATCAAACATATTCCAGACGAATGCGCCCCATATCTTATCCGCCTTCGGCGACATAAAATATTTCAGCGCATGTTCGTGCACAACAGACGCCCATTCCTCACTGTGGAACTCGCAGACAGTATCTTTGGGCTGCTTTGGCTTTTCCGTATGATGCAGAACATTAGAACCTGCTCCGTATTCCGAAACGGCAACACCCCTGCCGCCGTTTGCCCTTATATGCGCCGCCGCCTGAGAGCGGAACCGCTTTGCGCTGCCCCAATACCAGCCGGGATAGATATTGCAGCCCTTTATATCCGAATCCCATGTATCGCCGCCGTAATGATTGGTTGCAAGCGCCGTATACCGCGACGGGTCAAGCCGGTGGGCAAGCTGATTCAGCGCGCGCATCATATGCGCGGCCGTTTCGCCGTATTCTCGGCGCACTTCGTTGGACATGCTCCAGCAAAATATCGAGGGGCGGTGGAGCTGCTGCAAAATCAGCTCCGTATACTGCTGCTTAGCGTTTTCCAGCATGCGGGCAGTCACCGCGTCATCTTTTGCTTGATCCGTTTCCAGCGGGGAAAGCCCCAAGCCGCCGATATTTTCCACAAACGGGATCTCCGCCCACACGAGCAGCCCATATCTATCGCAAAGCTCGTAAAAATGCGGGTGGTGCGGGTAGTGCGCAAGGCGTATCGCATTCGCCCCCATCTCATAAATCAGGGCAAAATCCTCCTCATGTTCCCGATCGGTAATCGCCCAGCCCATATTTTCCCTGTCTTGATGGCGGTTGACGCCCCGCAGGGGATAGCGCCTGCCATTGAGGAAAAAGCCCTTTTGCGGATCTATGGTAAACCAGCGAAAACCGATATACCTTTCCACAGAATCCGTGATTTTACCGTCTTCAAGGATCTCGCACTGCACTTTATAGCGAAACGGCGCTTTTCTGCCGTTCCAAAGGCGCGGGGAATCCACATAAAGCTTTAACTCTGCATTTTCTTTGTTTATATCTTTTTCCGCTTGCGCAACGGTCCAACTGCCGTTATCAGCAAGCTCCGCCGCGTCAAAATCAGGTTTATCTATGCCCGCGCACGGCGCAAAACCGCCTGCCGGTGAAACCGAAACGCGCAGTTTGCATTCGCTTTCGGCACGCTTGATCTTTGCACGCACCGTAACCTGTGCGCGCTTTTCAACCTGCGGCGTATTGGGATATGTAACATAAACGCCGGCAGAGCCATAATCATCCAGTGAAAAGTGCGCGCCGGAAACTGCAACAAGATTCACTTCTCTGTATATCCCGCCGAAAAAAGTGAAATCCGCCGTCAGCGGGATCACATCGGGAAACGGGAAATTGCTGACCTCCACGGCGATTTCATTTTCTCCGTTTTTAAGCGCACCGGTTATATCAAATCTGAAAAGCGTATAACCGCCGCGGTGTTCGCCGATACGCGCACCGTTTACATAGACGTTGGCTACACTGTTTGCGCCGTAAAATTCAAGATAATACAGTGTATTTCCTTTTTTGTTAAGCGCAATTTTTTTCATATAGCAGCACGCGCCGCGGAAATAATCACCGCCGCCGTCCTGACCGTCAAGATTATTCCATGTGTGCGGGAGATCGATTTCCTGCATTCCTGCATTTTCTGCCGGCGGAAAGCCGCCCCGGCAGAATTGCCAGCTTTTGTTTAAGGATAAGATTTTTTTCACTTCAATTTCCTCTCTTGAATAGTTTATTGCCGCAAATGCGGCACGGCTGGATTCAGATTGAGATACATTTTTTATATTTTAAGGCAAATTTGATTTCATTTTGGAAAAATATTATGAATTTTTTACCGAAATCTAAATTAAATATAAAATTAGCACTCTAAACTTGACAGTGCTAATTTTTGTGCTATAATAAAGATGAACTTGAAAGAGAGCAAAGCTCCAAAGAGTTCACTACCGGCAAAGGCAGGTAACAAGAGCTCGCTACAGCGAGGATATATCCCCACGGCTACGAGTAAGATCAATGGTTTGAATGGAGGAATGACTTATGTTGCCAAGCATTTTCGGTGAAAATTTATTTGATGATATGTGGGACGATGTTTTTGATTCAATGTCCGCTTTTAACCGCCGCAATCCGCTGTACGGCAAGCACGGCAAGAACATGATGAAAACAGATGTTCGCGAGACCGATGATTCGTATGAGCTGGATATAGACCTTCCGGGATTCAAGAAGGACGAAGTAAAGGTTGATCTTAAAAACGGTTATTTGACGATCAGCGCCGCCAAAAGCCTTGAAAAAGAGAACGAAAAGAAGAACGCGCATTACATCCGTAAGGAGCGTTACTCCGGCCAGATGACAAGAAGCTTTTATGTTGGCGAAGAGGTTGAGCCTAAAGATGTAAATGCAAAATTTGAGGACGGCATACTGAAATTAACGTTGCCCAAGGCGGAGCATAAAGAACTGCCGCCCAGCAGCTCCATAAGCATCGAATAACAGCATCAAAGCAGTCGGGAAACCGGCTGCTTTTTTTATTTTGCCTGTTTTGCAAGGCGCAAAAATCTTTCAATAGCTCAGGCTTAGGCGGTTTTCCCCTGCTCTGCCGCCGAAGCGCACCATACCTTCACCGGGCACATATATGATATTTGCGTTTTCAGCGCTTTCGGAACACGCCTCTTTTTGATTCCACAGCAGTGTAAAACTTCTGTTTTTTGAATCCGTACGGATCTCCTGTATATCGCCGCACACAGCCGCCGGGTACGGGCGGTTGAAAACGGAAAGCAGTTTTTTATCCGTAAATTCCATTCCCCAATAAATACTGCTCCATTTATACTTTTCAAAAGCATTCATAATATGATCGATATGCGCAAGGCTTTTTCCGCCGCTTTGGGCGCCGCCCCACTCGCCCATTACCACCGGGACATTCATTTTGAGCTGGTTTTCGCGGATCCTGCCAAGGATAAAGGCGATCCGTTCATTGCTGCAAAATTTATTATACAGCGGAGAATCGATAAAAATATCATACGCATGCGGCGAATAGACTGAATTCGCGGGCGGCGTAATACAAAACGGTATGCCAAGATTGGAATAATAGCTGTGCTCAAAAACGCAAAAGCCGCAATCCACCTCTTTGCCAAGCCTGTTTATAAAAGGCTGATAATATTTTTCCGAAAATTCGGAGATTATATCCTCCTTGCCGTCCACAAGCAGTGCAAATCTCTTTTTATCATCAAGCATATCCAGTAATTTTACAAGCCCGGGATATGTTCTTATGATCGAGAGCAATTTGGCGGCAGCAAGAAGCATGCCTGACTTTTCCCTGCCGTTTCTGAAGCATGAGTGAAAATCTATATTTTTGCCCGCGGCTTTGGAAACGCCGTTTAAGATATTTAAAAACACTTCCCTGCCGCCGCTTTGGGGATAAGGCTCATTAAAATAATCGCAGCCGAAAATATTGGTGCAGCCGGAAAAAGAATCCGCAAGAAATCTCCAGCAGTTTATAAAATCATCCTGAACACCGTTTTTGTTTTCCCAAAAATCCGCAAAGGCGCGCTGCACGCCCTCCATATAAAAATAGCCCTCCGCCCATATTGCAATCGGCTTTTTACTTTTCAGAGAAGGATCCACTGCCCAATCAGGCGCGCCGTCCCCGTGAAAATAATGCGAAAACAGGTCCTGGTGCATATCGGGCATAACGTAGATACCTTCCGCCTCGCACCGCAGAGCGAATTCACGCAGGATCTCCGCCATGTCACGGCTGTACTCTCCCCTGCGCTCTTCAAGCGCCGCCCATGTTATACCGAGGCGCACAATATTCACGCCGTTATTCTTCAGATTCCGAATCACTTTCTTTTTAAGCAGTTTCTTTTTCGTCTCCGGCAGATCCGGCTTTTTGAACTTCAGGCAGATATTGACGCCGCGAAAAATACGCTGTCTGCCGCATTTATCTCGTATATCCAAGCCTTCGCAATATAATTGATTCATAGATCCCTCTCCGGCGTTCTGCCGCCATTCTTATAGTAAATACCACTTTATATTATATTGCAGGATACGATTTTTTGCAAGGCGAAAAAACAGAAAAAATCCCCCGCATAAGCAGGGGATCTTGGAATCTCGGGTTTGCAATCAAGCATTTTCTTTTTTTCTTTTTCTAATAAGCGTAGGACTGTTGAAATCCAGAACAAGGGAAAGAACAATTACGCCGACTACGGTAATGATGCCCTCAAACAGCATATAAAAACCGTTGTAACCGAAGCTGTAAGCCCAAACGGACTGCCACCCGTCAGCATATTCGCCCCAAATCGTTACGCCGGAAATAAAGTGGCATATAAATCTGAAAAGGGATGCGAAAGCACCGCCGAGCGCAAGTGCAACGGTCTGGTTCTTAACCGCTTTTCTGAAAAGCGCACCGCCGATACCGAGGCACGCAAAAGCTACAACATAATCCGCAAGGATAAGAATTATGTAAGAACCGATCCCCTGCACATAGGCAAAATTGCCGAGACCCTGAAGCAGCATTTGCAGAATACCGTGGATAATACCCGTACCTGCGCCCCACTTCATGCCGTAGCGGTAACCGATTATAACGATGGGCACCTGGCTGAACGCGGTGATGGAGCCGCCCATGGGCGCGTTGAAGATCGTTACATAGGAAAGCAAGGTCGCAAGAGCGATCATGATAGCGGTTTCGGTAATTTTTTGTGTTTTGCTTATCTGTGAATTTGCCATAGTTTAACTCCTTTCCGAAGCGCGTAAAAACCGCCTCAAATTCTCAACAAGTCAAAAGAAAAGCCCCGTTTATACAGAACGGGGCGCAGAATTTGCTTACACAGTCTCCGCTGCCCGTGCTAACGGGCAGGTCGAAGGGTATGATCTCAGCCTTTCGGCACCCCTGACTTATTAAGTTATACCTATTATAATGCGCGCGGCATAATTTGTCAACAAAAAGCGTGCGCGGAAATGCAAGATAAAAGTTACCAAAGTATTTGCGCAGGCGAATTATACGAATTGTACTTGCCGGCTGTAACTTTTTCTGCCGAAAATCGGAGTATAAATGTTAAAACGACGTGAATACAAGCCAAAAACAGACAAAATGGGCCACAAAAAGCAAAATCTACATATCGTTTATTTTTTTGATTTTTTCAAAAAATTCCACAATATCTTGTGATTTTTTTGAATTGTGTATTGACATTGCCACTAGATTTTGGTATTATGTAAAAGCGACATACAGTTTGTGTAACGGTTTTGTAATATTTTAAACTGTATTGTAACTTTTAGCGGAGGTGAATGGAATGAAGATTATAAAGAGAAACGGCTCCGAGGCGGAATTTGACCTCTCCAAGATCATCGCTGCGGTCACAAAGGCAAACGCGGCATGCGAAAAAGAAGAACTTACCCCCTCCCAGATCAGGGATATTGCCGAATTCGTTGAATTCAAGATCATGAAGGCGGCACGTGCCCTTTCCGTTGAAGAGATTCAGGACATTGTTGAAAACCAGATCATGGCGCAGGGCGCGTTCGAGGTTGCAAAAAGGTATGTTAAGTACCGCTATAACCGCTCGCTCATAAGAAAGAGCAATACAACGGACGAGCAGATCCTTACCCTTATCGAATGCAACAATGAGGAAGTTAAGCAGGAGAATTCAAACAAGAACCCCACCGTAAACAGCGTGCAGCGCGATTACATGGCGGGCGAGGTCTCAAAAGACCTTACCAAGAGGATCCTTTTGCCGCAGGATATCGTTGAGGCGCATGAGAACGGGCTTATCCACTTCCATGACGCGGATTACTTTGCGCAGCATATGCACAACTGCGATCTTGTTAACCTTGAGGATATGCTGCAAAACGGCACGGTAATCAGCGGCACGATGATAGAAAAGCCGCACACCTTCTCCACCGCCTGCAACATTGCAACGCAGATCATAGCGCAGATCGCCTCCAGCCAATACGGCGGGCAGAGCATCAGCCTTGCGCATCTTGCGCCCTTTGTTGACCTCAGCAGGCAGAAATTCAGAAAAGACGTTCGTGCGGAGCTTGAAGAAGCAGGCATAGAGCCGACCGATGAGGAGATAAACAAGATCACCGAAATGCGCGTAAAGAGCGAGATAAAGCGCGGCGTACAGACGATCCAGTATCAGGTAATCACCCTGATGACCACCAACGGCCAGGCGCCGTTCGTTACGGTGTTTATGTATCTGGACGAAGTGCCCGAGGGCAGAACGAGGGACGACCTTAAGCTGATCATAGAGGAAGTTCTGCACCAGAGGATACAGGGCGTTAAAAACGAGAGCGGCGTTTGGATAACCCCGGCTTTCCCAAAGCTTATTTACGTGCTCGACGAAGATAATATCACGCCCGATTCAAAATATTGGGATGTTACCTGCCTTGCCGCGAAATGCACGGCAAAGCGCATGGTGCCGGACTACATTTCCGCAAAGAAGATGCGCGAGCTGAAGATAGACAAAAACGGCAACGGCAACGTTTACACCTGCATGGGCTGCCGTTCGTTCCTTACGCCTTATGTTGATCCCAAAACGAACAAGCCCAAGTATTACGGCAGATTCAACCAGGGCGTTGTAACGATAAACCTTGTGGATATCGCCTGCTCTTCCGGCGGGGATATGACAAAATTCTGGAAGATATTTGACGAAAGACTTGATCTTTGCTACCGTGCGCTTATGTGCCGCCACAACAGACTGCTTGGCACGCCGAGCGACGTGGCGCCCATTCTTTGGCAGTACGGCGCGCTTGCAAGGCTCAAGAAGGGCGAAACGATAGACAAACTGCTTTTCGGCGGATATTCAACCATTTCGCTCGGCTATGCGGGTCTTTACGAATGCGTTAAGTACATGACCGGCAAGAGCCATACGGATCCGGACGCTAAGGATTTTGCGCTTTCCGTTATGCAAAAGTTAAACGACGCATGCAAAACATGGAAACAGAAAGAAAATATCGACTTTTCCGTATACGGCACGCCGCTTGAATCCACCACATACAAATTTGCAAAGTGCCTGCAAAAGCGTTTCGGCAAGATCCCCGGCGTAACGGATAAGAATTATATTACAAACAGCTATCACGTTCACGTTTCGGAAGAGATCGACGCATTCAAAAAGCTTGAATTTGAAGCGGAATTCCAAAATCTTTCCCCCGGCGGCGCGATCAGCTATGTTGAAGTTCCGAATATGCAAAACAACATTCCTGCCGTACTCTCCGTTATGCAGTATATTTACAACCATATTATGTATGCGGAGTTGAATACAAAGAGCGATTACTGCCAGGTCTGCGGCTATGACGGTGAGATAAAGATCGTTGAGGAGAACGGCAAGCTTGTTTGGCGATGCCCCAACTGCGGCAACGAAGATCAGAGCAAGATGAACGTTGCACGCCGAACCTGCGGATACATAGGCACACAGTATTGGAACCAGGGCAGAACGCAGGAGATAAGAGACAGGGTGCTTCACCTGTAAGCCCTAAACACAAAAAGGAGCGGGAGCGCCGAGGGGCGCTCCCTTTTGTTTTGATATGAACATTGCAGAGATAAAAACGAACGATATTGCAAACGGAGAGGGCGTGCGCACGTCTGTTTTCGTTTCAGGCTGCCGCCACCGCTGCCCCGAATGTTTCAATGAGATCGCCTGGGATTTTGAATACGGAAAAGAATGGAACAAGGAAACGCTGGAATACATACTTTCCTCCTGCGAGCCGCCTTGGATCGCAGGGCTTTCCGTATTGGGCGGGGAACCGTTTGAGCCGGAAAACCAAAACGGCGTGCTTGAACTGCTGAAAGCGTTTAAAGCGCGCTACCCGCTAAAGACCGTTTGGTGCTACAGCGGGTTTACGCTTGAACAGCTTTTGGGCAAAGAAAAAAGCCGCGCGGCGACCGAAACGGCAAAAGAGATGCTGAAATACATAGATATTCTTGTGGACGGGCGCTTTGAACAGGAACTGAAAAACATTTCGCTGGTATTCAGAGGCTCTGAGAACCAGCGTGTAATCGACCTACAAAAAACGCTGAAAACAGGTGAAATTACGCTTTATCTTGAATAACACTAAGGGCATTGCCGAAACGGCTCTGCCCTTTTGTTTTGCATGCTTTTACATGTGTTACCTTACCGGCGTATAGTCCATTTCGGATTCCTCGTCCGTTGCCTCCAGCTTGAATATTACGGGGCGCAGACCGTCGTTACAGCTGCATATGGCAACGCCGGGCGTTCTGATCCAGTCGCCGTAATAGAAAACGTCATCGCCCGCGCCGTGGGCAAGCGCAAAAACATACTGGTATATGGCTTTTCACGCCTCATCGCAAAAGCCCTGCGGTTTTGCGTAATCCGCATAAAAGACCTGCCCCGCCTTCATCATAGGGCATGCCGTAAGCCCTTCTGCCCCATACTCCTTGGCAAGCTCCTGATCGAGCGTAGTTTTCAAAACGGTTATCTTTACCTTTTTCATATCTATCCCTCACCATTTTATACTCTTACTATAACAAATCAGCCGCGAAAATGCAACAGCACTCCGCGGCTTGAAACTACATGATATTTGTTTCTATATTGATCTTTCCGTTTTCAAACACGGCTTTTATACCGCCGCATTCAACGGAGGTATAAACGGCCGCATGCGTATACTTTTTGAGCCTTGCGGCAACCGTTTTATGCACATTCTTTTTTTCATTCAGGATAACGGCTATATCGGGATCAAGCGTTTGGAGCCACATCCTGGACGAGGAATATTCATATCCGTGGTGGCCGACTTTAAGAAGATCTACCTTGCCGACCTGCTTTGAGATCTTTTTTTCGCCGCCGCATTTTATGTTCATATCCCCGGCGAGCAGCGCACGGCAGCCGCCGCATTCCACAAGCGTTACAACGGAATTTTCATTTTCACCCGTTTTTCTGCGCCTGTGCACCGGCGAACCGTTGAAAAACGTTACTTTAAGCTCTCCCAACATAAGGGAATAACCTTCAAAATCCTCGCATATCGGCACGCCTTTCTTTACAAGCGCGTCATGCATCTGGGTATAGACCTCTTGATTATCCCACTGGGTGCGTTCAAAAAAATTTATGCCGCTTTGGTCATAAGGCTTTAAAAATGCTTTTTCTATAATAATTTTATCGTTCAGGATAACGGTATCGAAACCGCCGATGTGATCCGAATGGGCATGCGTACCGAGTACGAAATCCAAACGGACGATCCCGTCCTTCCCCGCGCAGTTTTTCAACAGGTACTCCACGACCTGCTCCTCGTACCCGGGGTAATTCAGCAGCGGTTTATTCGGCGGATAATCGGTATCCTCCGCCGCGTCTATCATGGCAAAATGCGCGCCGCTCTGGAGGATTATGCAATCCGAAGCACCGGTCTTGAGAAAATGGATACAGTTCATACAAGCACTTTCTTTCCTACGATTTCTTCAAGACAGCATAACACATTTTCTTCGTTTGAGCAAATAACGCCTTCGCTGACGGCTTTCAGCTCCGGGCAGGCATTTGAAACGGCAAACCCAAATTTTGCGGCGGCAAAAAGAGGAAGATCGTTTTTACTGTCGCCCACGGCGATCACACTGCCGGGATCAAATCCCTCTATTCGGCAGAGCTGCAAAAGCCCTGTGCCCTTATTTACGCCGCCATTCATAATTTCAAGGTTATTGCGCATAGAGGTGGTGATCTGAAGCTCCGGAAAACAGGCTTTTATTCTGTGCCTACATTCCGCTCTTTCCTGCATATCGCGGAAAAAGACGTCAAACATCTCAAGCTCAAGCCCGGGATGGCAGATCATGCCCTCCAGATTGCCAACCGGTTTACGGCTTCTGCGAAGCTCCGGCAGATAGTCCGTATCAATACGGTAGCGCGAAAACGCCCTTTCATTAAATTTTGCCGCGTCAACAAGCGGTATCCCTTTTGCATAAAGCTCTATAAAGGTTTTTGCATGATTCAGTATTCTGAACACACCGGCAGCAGTCTGCGGGCTGAAATAATTGGAATAGATCACGCCCGCGCCTCTTTTATAGACCGCAGCGCCGTTTGAATAGATGATGTAGTCTATATATTCACATTCCAGCAGCTTCTGCGGTATCTCAAAAAAAGTGCGCCCGGTTGCGATCACCGTTTTTATTCCGTTTTTATAAAGCCTTTTAACTGCGTCCAGATTCTCGCTGCTGACGCTTATGCTGTCTGACAGCAGGGTGCCGTCAAGATCGGTTGCAATGATCATTTGCCTTTCTCCCGAAAGTCCCCCGCTTAAGCAAGAGAGGTGAATCCGAAACCGTTTTTTATGGGCGGATTTACCTCTCTTGCTTAATTTGAATTATATACCGTTCGGCCGGATATGTCCATAGCGTGGGGATATTGATTATTATAAATTTTGAGATCACTTCCGTGACAGGATTGGATATATCTGCCGCAGCCATAAAGCTGCCGGCCGCCGAGCCGAGCCATGAACTTACGAATATATTGAACACGGCAAGCAGCAGATACAGAAATGAACTGTATACAGGGTTAACATTGGAATGAAACGTGATCTTCCTGTTGATCAGATACGCGGCAACATAACCCGCTGTGGTAGATATCAGGTAGGAATAAAGATACCCCTCATAACGTATACCAAGTATGGAAAGCACCGCGTTCTGCGGCAGCGAACTTGAATTCAGCGGCGCAAAAACAACATACAAAAGCAGCATATACACTGCGATATCAAGCGCCGAAGTCACAAGGACGGATATATTGAATTTTATAAACTTCCAAAGCTCGCGGTGCCCTGCCGCAAATGTTTTAAGCCGCTTCATTTTGCGGCTGCGGTTTCTTTTTTCTGTGGATGACGAATCTGTTTAAAGGATATGTCCACAGTGTGGGAACCGTCATAACAAGTATTTTTGTAAGCATTTCAATGATCACATTGTCATATCCGCTGTTGGTAATCAGCGTGCCGAGAAACGCGCCGAACCATGTGTTGAAAGCAATCGTGCAGACGACCATGACGGCGTATATGATCGTTGAAAGCACGGGATTGGCGTCTGCCTGAAAGGTAAGCTTTCTGTTCATGATATAAGCGGCGGCATAACCGATCGTGGCAGAAATGGCGTAGGAATAAAGATAGCCCTTGTACTCAATCCCGAGGAAGGAGAGCACCGGATTATCGGTCACCGGCACCTCGTTGAGCGAGCGGAATACGACATACTGAAGAAACATAAACACGCCAAGCTCCAAAACGGAAGTGCTGACGCCGGTGAATGAAAATTTTATGAATTTCCATATCTCCTTATGCTTCTGCGTAAACGCCTTTAGCTTTTGTTTCATATACATTCTTCCTTTCAACTTTAAAAAGGCCCGCAAGCATAGAGAGTATTGCGGCTGCACCCGTTACGATGAGCGTAATGCCCGCAAGGCGCCACACAGCCTGCTCAGGCAGACCTGCGCTCATAAGCGCGCAACCGCCTGTAATACTCAATGCACTGAGCACTGCGCAAAGGATATTGCAAAGAACTTTTTTCATAATGAAATCTCCTTATATAATTCTTATATAAATTAAATATATTTTGCAATATTCATTTAAAAAAACGATTTAGAAGAAGTCAAATCTTTGCAATATTTTTTAACGATTGTCAAAGCGCGGTCAAATTTGTTAGATTTTTGCAAAACAAACGATATAACAAAAGACCGCTCCTGCCGGAGCGGTCTCAGCGTGTAGAAAAAGGTGTGAATTTAGAAAAGCGGGCAATCCTACACGCTGAGGAGACTTCGAGAAATCGAGCTGAATT
>OIXS01000179.1_pt1 | contig 42035 bp, 44 predicted proteins | sample 1587841 | NCBI WGS metagenome assembly OIXS01 (sample SAMN03283254) | human gut metagenome | biome: human-associated habitat; material: feces | host: Homo sapiens | place: USA | collected 2013
CGGAAAGCGCAAATGGCGCATGAACCAAGTGTTCATGCGCCATTTAACTGTTTTTATACGTATTATTTGTTTACGATTAAGTCGCTTTTCTACTGTTTGTTGCTTTTCTTTGCTTTGAATATATGAAGCATATATCGCGCGGTTCAGCCGACTTTATCGACAGTCTGAGACCGCTCCTGCCGGAGCGGTCTCAGACTTACTTACTTAAAAAATCCTTTGCCGTTTTTACGATATTTTCCGAGGACAGGCCGAACTGCTTGAGCAGATCCTTTGCAGGACCGCTGTGGCCGAATTCGTCATTAATGCCTATCCGTTTTACGGGAACCGGGCATTCCTCGCTTAAAGCGGCGCACACAGCCTCTCCGAGGCCGCCTACGACATTATGCTCCTCAACGGTGATGACCTTGCCGGTTTTTTTAGCGGAGGCAACAACGAGTTCCTTATCAAGCGGTTTAATCGTTGCAATATTGATGATCTCCGCATCTATGCCGCAGATCTCAAGCTCATTGCCGGCCTCGATCGCTTCGGCAACCATGAGCCCGTTGGCAATAATCGTTACATCCGTACCTTTTCTGACAAGTTCGCCCTTGCCGATCTCAAATTTATAATCATCGCCGTGAAAAACAGGAACGGCAAGCCTTCCGAACCTGAGATATACAGGCCCTTCATAATCATATGCCGCCTTTACCGCCTGCTTTGCCTCAACATCATCCGCAGGGCAGATGACCACCATACCGGGGATTGAGCGCATGAGCGCAAAATCCTCACAGCACTGGTGGGAAGCGCCGTCCTCACCCACGGAAATACCCGCGTGCGTTGCGCCTATTTTAACATTCAGGTGGGGGTAGCCTATGGAATTCCTTATCTGCTCAAACGCCCTGCCTGCTGCAAACATGGCAAAGCTGGAAGCAAACGGAACAAAGCCCATCGTGCTCAGACCGGCAGCAACGCTCATCATATTTGATTCCGCAATTCCGCAGTTTATATGGCGCTGCGGGAACGCCTTTTTGAATATAGCCGTTTTTGTTGCCGCTGAAAGGTCCGCGTCAAGCACGACCAAATTATCCGCGCCGTTCTCCGCAAGATCCTTGAGCGCATTTCCGTAGCTTTCGCGGGTTGCAACACATTTTACATCTGCCATGATCACGCCTCCAATTCAGCAAGCTTTTCGCCGAGTTCTTTTATTGCGATCTCGTATTCCTGCTGATTGGGCGCTTTGCCGTGCCAATCAACAGCGTTTTCCATATACGAAACGCCCATGCCCTTAACGGTCTTCATAACGATTGCAAAGGGTTTACTGCTTTTTTCAAACAGCGCAAACGCCTTTTCAAGATCATCAAAATCATTCCCGTTTATTACAACGCATTCAAAGCCGAATGCACGTACCTTTTCATCTATGGGCTCTGCGCTCATAACGTCCTCGCAGGCGCCGTCTATCTGAAGGCCGTTAACGTCTATAATAACACAAAGGTTATCCAGGTTGTACTGAGAAGCGAACATCATAGCCTCCCATACCTGACCCTCTTCTATTTCGCCGTCACCCAAAAGGGTATAGATCTTGACGTCACTGCCGAGCATCTTTGCGCCCTTTGCCATTCCGCATGCCGCGCTTATGCCCTGACCGAGTGAGCCGGTGCTCATATCCACTCCGGGAACGGTATTCATATTCGGGTGGCCCTGGAGATAGGAATCTATATGGCGAAGCGTTTTAAGATCCTCCACCGGGAAGAAGCCCTTGTAAGCAAGCGCGCTGTAAAGCGCAGGCGCCGCATGACCTTTTGAAAGAACAAATCTGTCCCTTTTAGGAGATCTTGGGTCCTTTACATCATAATTCATCTGCCTACCGTAAAGATAGGCAATCACATCGGCGGCCGAAAGGCTTCCGCCCGGGTGGCCTGCCTTGGCACTGTACGTGCTTTCGATAATGCCGAGCCTTATCTGCGCGGCATAGATCTCAAGCTCTCGTTTGAGTTCACTGTTCATAGCTTGCTCCTTTTATATTAATTGACCTGCTCATAAAAGCAGTTTACAACAACATCCATAACGGAATCCTCATCAAGGTAATATTCCGCGAATACATCTTCCGTAGCGCTCTCCGATGCGCGCATCTCGCCCTCAAGCGTATACTGCGTATAGCCCGAAATGCCGTGGGATAGCGCAACAGAGGCAAGGTAAGTTACCTCACTCAGAGATATATTGGTCTGGCTGTATTCGGCAGCCGTGTTATAAAGGTTTGAGACTACGGAAAAATCACTTGTTACAGCCTGCCTGAGCTGCTCAACATACGCCTCGATATACTGGGTCTGGCGCTGCGTTCTGTTCAGCGACGCCTCTATGGAATCCATATCTCTCTGGCGCACATAGGTTTCGGCAAAATCGCCTTGGATCGTTACGGTATCCCCTTCATATACACCCTGTGCCGGGAAATCGTAAAGCGAGGTGACGGTGACGCCGCCGATCGCGTCATTAAGCGGCGCAATACCGCTCAGGTCAAGGGCAAAATATTTTTCAATCGGTACATTGCCGAGTATACGGCTGATAGAAGTTGTAACATTTTCACATGAAGAGGTGCCGCCGTCACCGTAAGCGTACGCAAGACAGAGCTGCATATTCTGTGTTCTGACAAATTCTCCGCTGACGGTATAAAGATCAACGTCTACCATCGTATCACGCGGAATCGTGATCACGCTGATCTCGCCTGTATTGGTATCGATAACGCCGACGATATCCGTATCCGCCTGACCGGCGTTGCCTATAACGGAATCGCCGTTTACGGAAAGATTCTCGCGATCCACACCAATAAAGGCAAACGCAACTTTATTGCTGTCGTAAACATAGGTGTGGCCGTTGTAGATGATCGTTTCCTCATATTTTGGATTGGCAGGCGCAACAACAAGGGAATTATGACCCGTGTCCCTTAAATAAAGATATGTACCGCCGATTATAGCCACGCCTGCAAAGAGGATCACAAGCAGAATGATAAGTATTCTTACTATAAGAGGCAGTTTCTTCTTTCTTTTATGATGCCGCCTTCTTGTGTGGTGCCTGTGTGAACTGCCGTGCGAGCTATGCGAACCGTGTGACCTGCGGGAACCGCTGCCGGAGGAGTGGTGATGATGATGGTGGTGCGAAGCATGATACTCCTCCTCCGTAAACAATATATCGCTGCCGCTCTGCGTTTTGGCAGGCTCTGCCTGCGGCTGTTCTTTGAGCCGGGGGCTTTCCGCTCCGCCCGCAAAAAGAAAATCTTCGTTTGCCGAATCTAAATTAGGATCAATTTGTTTGTTCATCTTTTACCAACACTCCGCAAACAAGATACCTGTTGCTTTCCTGATTGGTGATGCAAGTGGAAAGCACAACGATCTTGCTGTTTTCATCAATTTGTGTATCAAGCTCTGTTCTGGCATTTTTAAGGGTTGAATTCGGATTCTTGACCGTTTCCTGAAAATCCGCAAGATCCTGCGCAACGGCAAAATTAAAGGAATTCATGATATGCCTGTCATCATACTTAAAGGCGGAGACCACCTGATACGTAAGCTTTCTGCCGGGCATATAGATGTAAAAATATTCGTGGGAATTAAAAAATTCCTCGTCCTCAAATTTATGAAGCGTAGTAAACATCGTTTCCCTATACCCGTTATGGCCGTAAATGACCGTTACGGGATCCGAAAAATCCTTGCTGTTTGAGCCCTGCGTATAGATTGCACCGCTTGCGAGCCACGATTTATCATAAGCACTGTGGCGCAGATAAAAATCATCGTCATTCGCGCTTTGAACGATGGGGTAGTCCACATCCGTATCGTCTATTTTTATCCAAGCATAGATTTCATCATTGTCCGCCTGAAGCGATTCAAAATCCACAGGGTTATCGGCAAGCGGGCCGGTCTGCCCGGTTGCATCCGGCGTTGTGACAAGCTCGGATTCCCTTTGCGCCATTGAGGAATTATAGATATAAAAGCCTATATGGACGCACGCGCAGATAAAAATAATGATTGCAAGGATCAAAAGTATGATTCGTTTGCCGTTCTTATTTTTCTTTTTATTTTCACTATTATTTTCGTTCATTTATCTTCACCGCAATATAAATTAAAAAACCAAAAATACAGTTTATTTAAAGACAGTGCCGCATTAAAAAAACCTGCTCGCTTGCGAACAGGTTTTTAAGCAATTAAATATCCGTATTATTCAGCGTCCTTTTTCTTGGAAAGAGCAAGGATTGCAGCACCTGCACACGCTGCGCAAACCGCTGCCGCCGCTACTGAAACGCCGGTATCGGGAGAAGTAGCAGAGGTATCCTTATCAACAGTTGTGGATTCGCCGGTGGTAGCGCCGCCAACATCTACAAGCGCGTTAACGGTATAACCGTCCGGTGATTCAAAAGCATCCCAGTCAAGGACTTCAAGAATAAGCGTATTGCCTTCCTGGCTTACGATTCTGCAAACGCTGCTTGCAGCGCTCAGGGTGATTGCATTGCCGTCTTTGTCAATAAAATTCCAGCCGGTAAGCGTACCGCTGCCGGTATAGGTAAATACAAGCTGATCCGAGCCTGCTTCAAGCTGGGAGCCGCTTACCTGCGTTGAGGGCTGACCGTTGAGCAGAGGATCATTTGCCTCATGCACGATTGCAACAGCCTCAGGGCTGTAAACATGGATGGCAGCCATTGCCGGCGCGGAAAAAGCAGCGCAAACGGAAAACGCGGCAATTACTGAAATCACAGCCGAAATAATCTTTTTCATAATAAACACCTCTATAAATATTATTAACTATCCTAAAATATACAACTGCATTATATCATTTTAATTTGATTTTGTAAAGGGTTTAGGAAAAAAATATTTTACAAATTCGTTACAAATTATGTTAATTGTGATTTCCCGGTGCAAAGTTCATAATATCTGCCGTGGTTGGCAAGCAGATCATCATGATCTCCGCGTTCAATGATAACGCCGTGTTCGAGCACCATAATGGCGTTTGAATTTCTTACGGTTGAAAGGCGGTGCGCGATAACGAAAACGGTTCTGCCCGCCATGAGCCTATCCATGCCATGCTCGATATGAAGCTCCGTTCTTGTGTCTACAGAAGAGGTTGCTTCATCAAGTATCAGCACCGTGGGCTTTGCAACCGCCGCCCTTGCAATGGCAAGAAGCTGGCGCTGGCCCTGGGACAGATTATCGCCGTCGCCCGAGATCATTGTGTCATAACCCTGCGGCAGTCTTCTGATAAACGAATGCGCCGAGGCGAGCTTGGCTGCGGCAATACATTCCTCGTCCGTAGCTTCAAGCCTGCCGTAGCGGATATTGTCCATCACGGTGCCGGTAAACAGATGTGTATCCTGAAGCACTATGGAAAGCGTTTTTCTCAGATCATCCTTTTTGATGCGTTTTATATCGATGCCGTCATATGTGATAACACCGTCCTGAATATCGTAAAAACGGTTTATAAGATTCGTTATCGTGGTCTTTCCGGCGCCTGTGGAGCCGACAAAGGCGATCTTCTGACCGTGCTTGGCATAAAGCGACACATGTTTAAGCACCGGCTTTTCGGGAACATATGAGAAATTGACGTCTTTGAATACAACGTTGCCCTCCACCGGAATCAGATTTCCGGAATCATTCCAAAATAGCCTTCTTTCGCCGTTTTCCGTGCGTTCCTCAAGGGTGACGCTGCCTTCGTCAACCTCCGGTTCCATATCCATGATCTCAAACACACGCTCCGCGCCCGCAAGTGCGGAAAAAATAGTGTTCATCTGGTTTGCGATCTGGTTAATGGGCTGCGTAAACTGTTTTGAATAGCTTAAAAAGGTAAAATATATACCTATATCAATATTGCCCATCAGCACGAGCAGCCCGCCTGCAAGCGCGATCGTAGCATAGCTGGCGTTATTTATTCCGGTTGAGCTGGGGCCCATAACGCCGGCATAAAAGTTTGCGTTTGTTGCCGCTTTTCTGAATTTTTCGTTGCATTCTCTGAATTCGCTGTTGATCTTTTCCTCATGGTTAAAGACCTTGACGACCTTAAGGCCCTCAACGGATTCCTCAATATTTCCGTTCATGATACCAAGCTCTTTTTGCTGGGCGCGGAAATATTTTCTTGACTGCTTTCCTATCTTGCTTACTGCAAGCACCATCACAACAAGGAACACAACGGCAATTGCAAAAAGCGGCGGGCTTAAAACGATCATCATAACGATAATGCCCACAAAAGTAAATGCAGAGGAAACCAGCTGCACCATGGACTGCTCCAGCATCATCTGAACATTATCCACGTCATTCGTAAAGCGGCTCATGATCTCGCCGTGCGTTTTGCTGTCAAAATACCTGAGCGGCAGCGACTGCATACGGTTAAACAGTTCTTTCCTTATAAGATTGGTCGTTTTATAAGCGATCGTTACCATAACTCTGCTCTGAATGAACGAAAACAGAGCCGTGCCGCAGTAGAGCGCACCGACGATGATCAGATTTTTGGCAAGCAGTTTTATGCCCTCTGTCAAAAACGTGCCGGCAAGCACGGTAGATTCAATATCATTCAGTATGGGGCGCAGCCAGTATGACGCGCCGATCTGGCAGACGGTGCTGAGCACGAGCGAAATAAAAACAATTACAAGGAACAGCTTGCTCCTGCCCATGTATTCCAGGATCCTGCCAAAGGTCTTTTTGGCATTTTTGGGCTTTGCGTAGCCGTGTTTGTTATCCATCGGTCCCGGCATTATTCGCTCACCCCTTTCTGCTGCGTATTATAGATCTCCTGATATATCTCGTTGGTCTTCAGCAGATTATCATGGGTATCCATACCCTTGATCTCACCGTCGTCCAGTACGATGATCTTATCCGCCTCCTGAACGGAAGAAACACGCTGTGCTATAATAAAAACAGTAGTGTCCTTCAGTTCGTTATAAAAGCTTGTCCTGATCTTAGCCTCCGTTGCCGTATCAACAGCGGAAGTAGAGTCATCAAGAATCAGTATCTTCGGTTGCTTTATCATTGCTCTTGCAATGCACAGGCGCTGTTTCTGACCGCCGGATAAATTCAGACCGCCCTGTGAAAGATCGGTATCATAACCGTTGGGCTGGCGCAGCACGAAATCATGTGCCTGCGCGTATTTGCAGGCCTTCTCGATCTCCTCATCCGTAGCGTCCGCTTTGCCCCAGCGGATATTATCCTTGATCGTGCCGCTGAACAGCACATTTTTCTGAAGGACTACGCCGATCATATCGCGCAGCGCCTTAACGTTGTAATTGCGCACGTCAACGCCGTCCACGAGCACCTGCCCGCCGGTAACGTCATAAAGGCGCGGGATCAAATTGACCAGGCTGGATTTGCCGCAGCCCGTGCCGCCGACAACGCCTATGACCTCGCCCGGCTCGGCGGTAAAGCTGATATTATGAAGTATATCGTCGTCCGAATCGGAGGAATTATACTTGAAATCAACATTTCTGAATTCCACCCTGCCCTTTGCGGACGTTTGATCCGGAATATAATTCTGTTCGCCGTCCTTTATATCGACCTCTGTATTCAGCACTTCAACCACACGGTCGCCGCATGCCTTGCCCCTTGCAAGCTGGAGCAGCATCATGGAGATCATCATAAGGTTCATGAGCACCTGAATGATATAAGAGGCAAAAACAGAGATCTCGCTTACGTCCATAACGCCGTTGCTGGCGTCTACGCCGCCGCGGTAATATACGAATACAACGACTGCGTTGAGCATCAGCATCATGATGGGCATAACGGTTACAACAAGGCCGGAAGCCTTTGCGCCCTGCGCCGCAAGATCGTCCGAAACGGTCCTGAACTTCTCTTTTTCATGGTCCTCACGCACAAACGCCTTGACCACTCTTATGCCGATCAGATTTTCCTGAACGACGCGGTTTACGTTATCTATCTTTTTCTGCATCTTCTGAAACATCGGAAAGCCGAATTTCAGAACACATACCACAACCAGGATAAGAACAGGCAAAATGAAGAGCAGCAGCGCGCTCATTTTGGGGTTGATAGAAACCGCAAAAACAGCCGAAACGATAAGCAGAGCCGGACCGCGCACAAGAATACGCAGCGCCATCATGACTACCATTTGCAGCATGGTTATATCGTTCGTAAGCCTGGTGGTCAGTGATGCTGTTGAAAATTCGTCTATATTTTTAAATGAAAAAGTGCTTATCTTTTTATAAACGTCATTTCTGAGCCGAAAAGCAAAATCCTGGCTGCAGATTGAGGACGCTTTCATCGTTGCAAGGCCGCCGGCAAGGCCGAGAATGGCAAGCACCAGCATGCCGATTCCATAAAGAATAACATCTCTGCGCACCGATTCAGACGAGGGGGCGGCATTTACCATTTCATATATTGAGCTTGCTATGGACGGGAGCGACAGCTCGCATATAGCCTCTATAATCATTCCGAGGGCGCTGATTGCCGCAAGATGCCAAAGCCCTTTCATGTAAGAGGCAAGCTTTTTGAGCATAACCATTCCTCCGTAATCTTGTATCAGCTTTCCGCCCCGAAAGGCGCGGGGCAAAATTTGTAAGTATTCTAACATTATAACGAATTTAAATCAAGGCAAAAAGCATTTATTTAACACTGTGTTAATTTTACGGTTGTCAAAATCCGCGCTTTATGCTAAAATATGCCGTATTCCGATTCAATGCCGTTTTTTACGGCCGGCATTGCGGCAAAACAGCGGAGGTAAAGATGGATCTTTGCAGCTACAGCGAAATAACGGCGCTTTTAAAAAGGCACGGTTTTACGTTTTCAAAAGCGCTTGGGCAGAATTTTATAGTTAACAAAACCGTTTGCCCCGCAATGGCAGAAAGCCTGCATGCGGGCAGCGGCACCGGCGTGCTTGAGATTGGACCAGGTATCGGCGTGCTTACCAAAGAGCTGTGCACAGTTGCGCAAAAGGTGGTTGCGATAGAACTGGACAGGCGCTTGTTTCCGATACTTGAGGAAACGCTTGCCCACTGCGGTAATCTTGAGATCGTAGAGGGCGACGCACTGAAGACCGATCTTAACGCGCTCATAAAAGAAAAATTTGCCGATATGAATGAGGTAAAGGTATGCGCGAATCTGCCTTACTACATCACATCACCCATCATAATGAAGCTGATAGAGAGCAGGCTGCCGGTAAGCGAGATCATCGTTATGGTGCAGAAAGAAGCGGCGGAGCGGCTTTCGGCAAAGATAGGCACAAGGGACTGCGGCGCGCTGACGGTAGCGGCGCAGTATAATGCAAAGATAGAAAAGCTTTTTGACGTGAGCCGCGGCAGCTTTATGCCCCGGCCGAAAGTAGACAGCGCCGTTATAAAGCTTACCGTGCGCAACAAACCGGAAGTAACGGTGCAGAACGAGGACCGATTTTTTGAGATCGTGCGCGCCGCGTTCGCGCAAAGGCGCAAAACCGCCGCCAACAGTCTTTCCTCCGCGCTTCTGCTTCCTAAAAGCACGGTGGTAAACGCGCTTGAGCAGATCGGTAAAAGCGAGAAGGATCGGGCAGAAAATTTCTCCATGCAGGATTTTGCCGATCTCTCCGCACTGCTTTGAAAAGAACGCGCATTAACCGTTTATTTTTGTATATTTTGTTAATTTTTTTAGATAATATTGCAAGGTATTATTTTATGCGTTAATATATAGTTGCAATGAGATTAGGAGGGGAATATGGAAAAAAACAGCGCAAAACCGAATATATCTCTGTTACCGGGCGAATGGGCGCGTTTTTTTATCAAAGACCCGCTTTTTATGTTTCTTTGCCCCGTTAAAGCCAAACGGGCGGAATTCATTGAAAAATATTTCAGGTATTATCTTGAAAAGTGGAGCCGCGAGGGCGCTTTAATAGACACCGGCAGCAAAAACATTGCCGCCGTACTTACAAACCCCGAAGATTTTGTTTACAAATTCCCGGGCAAAAACGGCTTTTCTCTTAAAATGAACAGATTTTCACCCAACATTCTGAATCATATGGAGGTCGTGCAGAACATCATTGATATCGTTGTTCCCGCACAGCTGAACAAGCGCCTGCTGACCATCTATGCCGCACCGGAAGTTGACGAGCAGAGCATAGACAGGATCATAGATTTCTGCAAGCAAAAGGCAAAGGAAGAAAATTTTGTTCTGGTTTATGAGACCTTTTCAAAAAGATTTGTAAAAAAATTTGAGGAAAAAGGCTTTGAAACAGGATATTCAAGGCAGTTCCTCAACACGCAGTTTTTTCAAACGGTGATGACTTACAACATTTAATTCTGTTTCAAGGCATGAAGAAAGAAGCCCGACGGAGCTAAACCGCCGGGCTTCTTTGTTTTCTTTAGTTTTAAGCTGAAATGTCAGTTGCCGAAACGAACGCGCCGTTCGTTTCATCTCCCACAGTAACCGTTACCGTATCTCCGTTTTCAACAAGCAAAACATCCATACAATCAACCACGCTGATATAATAATAAGTACCGCCGTCTATCTGCAGGTAATAATAGGTGTTTCCGTTATTTACAGAGGTGAGGATATTCGTAACCGCCCCGGTGACCTGCGTGCCGCTCTGCGCGGGCTCAGAGGTTGGCTCCTGCTGCGCAGTGCCGGCGTTCTGATCGTCTGCAGGCGGAATATTCTCGTCCTCAGTGTCCTCAACAAGATAATCGTTGACGTCAACATCGCCGCCGACTATATTCTTGTCTTTCATCGCCTGTATATAGTTTTCAACAGCCGCATTGAGCGCATTCGCGTCGCTCTTCATTTCATCCACAATGCCGGTACCTACGATGGTCTTATCGGCAAGGTTAACAAGTGCATAGCCTTTGACCGTATTGCTGGAGCCGTAGAGGCTCATGAAATAGGTGGGCTGCCCTTCTATATCAAGAAGTATGGGAAAAGTTGCCGCATACTGATAGTTCTGAACAGCGTCCTCGGCAGACTGCTGCGCCGCCGTTTCGATAGCGCCGCCGTTTTCATAATATCTTGTTTCTTTCGTGCGCTGGTTGCTGAGTATAAAGCCGAAATTGGAAGCGTCTGTTTCAGAAGATGTTATACCGGTGTAGATCCACAAATCATCATCAAGCGCTATATATCCGTTGCCCTGAGAAGCCTGGCTTACATCATTTTGGAAAATGATAGAATTCCAGAAGCCGTTTTGGAATTTGCCGTAATAATCATACTGCTGGACGAGCAGATTTGCGGAATAAACCACGTCTATCCACTGAAGCGATGCGTCAGAACGCACCTGCTCAATATCATAATACACGCTTTCGCCCGTGAGCGCATCCGTGATAATAGCGCCTTTCACATCGGTGCCTCCGAAAAGGCCTATCGTTTTATCCAGCACGGGGGTGATCCAGTAAGGATGCCCGTCGTCGCTGATTTCAAAATTCGGCGTATCAAGCAATTCGGTGGGATACTGAAATCTAATGTGCCTTATAAGCTTTTCGTTAAACAGCTCTGTAGGGCTGTACTGAATACAGGAACCAAACTGCTCCACGCAGTTGACGACCGTTACTTTCTGAGAAACAAGGTCTATGATCATGTAAGCGGGAACGCCCTCTCTTGTATTATTGAACCATTTAAAAACATCCGCATATTCAAGATACGCCACCCTGACCGGGCGGTTGCTATAATTGATCATAGTTGTTGTGTTGGAAACAACATACTGGCTCTTGTATTCCGAAAGCGAGCCGAGCTGCTGGTCGGCAAGCGTAAGGGCACGCTGTTCGTCCACGCGCGGCACGCTGTCCACGCTTATTTTTTCAAAATCGGTTGAAAAATCGCTTGTTTCAACAGGCATGAGCTCGCTGTATGACGATGCCCTGAAAATCGTGGCACCGCATACCCAGCCGACAGCCATAACAACAAGAATAACGCCGGCAATGATGACCGGTATCTTTGATTTCTTTTTGATATATTCACGGCGTTCGATCTTTTTATTTGCTTTGCAGGCAAGCGCAAAGAAGATCATAAACAGCGCCATAATGATGATTACAAAGAAATAGATGTTCGGATCTTTAAAATTAAGCGCGGGCAGCATCATATAATAGACGATACCGCCGGAAATGATCGTAAGCACGGCGGCAATCAAAAGCCTGAGTCCGAGCTTACCGGGCTTAATAACCACATCTACCTCATCTTTTTTCGGCCATTTGAATTTTGATTTGAAGTCATTGATGACCTCATCGGCATCATAATCCATATTGGGCATATGTTCGCTCATATTGATTCTCCTGTTCCTAATTCAGCCGCAGCGGCGCGGCATTTGCAATATAATACCATAACAGCGGTTATTATTCAATATTTATATATTAATTTTCTTTAAACAATAGCCGTAAAAAGCCGCTTCCGGCGCCGTTCGGCAGCTTATTTATTATGCGGTCTATATTAAAAACGAAGCCGCCCTAACGGGCGGCCATTGGTTTTATCAAATAAAATTATGCTTTTTAATTGCTTACGCTCTGGTGATGCTTCTTGCTTCCATAAGATATTCGTCAGAAGCAGGATAGTGCATATCATAAGAGATTTCTACAGAAGCGCTCTTGTCTTTAATAACGCCCATTACATCGGCATGATTTACCTCAACGTTAACAGCCATATGATAATCAGCCTCAACGATGGTGTTCGTAGCGGTATCTATCTTAATCGTACCCGTGCCGCCCTCGTAATTAACAAGGCAGTTTTCCTCTGTTGTGCCGGTTGACCAAGAAAGCTGAGAGATGGAATCAACAGTTGCGCCGATATCGCCGAGAACCTCAAAGAAACGGCCCTGTGAATCTTCGCCGCGCATAGACATCTGACCGGCTTTGGGCTGGATCATAATGGTGATCGTGCCGTCGCCGTTATCGGTAACGTTGCAAGCCTGGCTGTCTTCCGGTGTGAAATAGGAAGTTCTGAAATCGAACTGGCCCGGGTTGGAAGCGTCCTGATTTGTGTTATCAAGCAGCGGATCCCTGTTGTTGCACGGAGGAAGTCCGTAAGTGCTCTTTGAGAACAGTCCGCCGACGATCGTGGGAACAAGGTTATCAATCAGTGAGTTTGAAGAGCCCTCGATAAGAACCTGCTCTATTTCAAGAGCCTCTTCGCCGAGGAGCGCATAGTAAGTAACGGTATTGCCGTCAGCATCTATATAATTTGCTGTCTGAGACTTGGTATTGTTGTAGCATTCAACATAATAGTTAATAACATCTTCTTCTGTCTGGAATTCGATGCCGCCGTATGTATCTGCAACAAACGGAGTGATCGTGGTCTCTCCGGTTTCTTCGGTCTCTTCAGTCTGATTCCAAGTGCCGTCCTGAACCTCTTTGATTGCTGTGATTGTTCCGTCCGTAATATAATTAAGCTTTGCACATCCGGCGAGCGAAAGTACAAAAGCAGCAACGAGAACAACACAGAGAATTGCTTTGATTGTTTTTTTCATTACTTTGGTACCCCTTTCAGTACGAAATAAGCATAATCAATTTGCTACTACTCTAATTTATTATAAAATCGACAAAAAGTCAATACCAAAAAACGGAAATAACAAAATTTATTCTAAATTCTTTAACTTTTACGGTGTTGTTATTTTACTATTTATGTGGTATACTTGCTTTAGCGATTTTTTATATCCAAAAATTTACAGGAAGGATTTAAGATATATGAGATGCAAAAACTGCGGCTTTGATAATCAGGAAGGCAGATACATCTGCGAAAACTGCGGCTCTCCTCTGTTTGACGATAATGACCAGATCGTGCCTGAAACGGACGATCCCGAAAATATACCGCCTCAAAGACTTGTTGACGAAGTTGAAGAAGACGCGGTTGACATGGATGAAGAAAAAGAAAAGAACAAAAAAAGCCTCATCATTATAATAGTATTGGCAGTTATCCTTGTTGCCATGATCGTTGGCATTATCGTTGCCGCAGTGACCGGCGGAGACGATGAAACCACTACCGATCCCACGGAGTCAATAACCGCACAGACAACAGATGAGGAAAGCACCGAAACAACAAAGCGCAGAACAACTACGGAAAGAACGACCGAAACAACCACCGAGTCAACCACCGAACGCACCACCACGACTACGACCACTACGGTGGCTCGCTTTACCGTTTCGGTTGACATTGACGGCAACGGCTCCGTATCCGGCGACGGCACTTTTGAAGCAGGCAACAGAACGACTCTTGTTGCCACTCCGGACAGCGGCTACCAATTCATAGGCTGGTTCGACAACGATACCGGCGCGCAGGTGGCATCCGGCACAAGATATACGATAACCGTTGATTCAAACAGAAATCTTACGGCGCGTTTTTCGGCTCTTCCAACACAAAATGAGCCGGCGGAGGAACCGGCAGATGAATAAAGGAGAGCTTGCAAGGCAGTACTTTTTTTCCGGCAAGGGCTGCACGCAGGCGGTTGCAATGGCATTCTGCAGGGAAATGGGGCTTGACGAAGCGCTTGTGGAACGCCAAACAATAGGATTCGGAGCGGGCATGGGCAGACTCAGAGAGGTCTGCGGCACCGTTTCCGGCATGACGTATGTACTCTCAAATCTTTACGGCAACGAGGGCAAAGCGGCAGTATACGCAATGGTGCAGGAGGTTGCAGGCAAATTCAGAGAGCAAAACGGTTCGATCGTCTGCCGGGAGTTATTGGGTCTTGAAAAAGGCGCAAGTTCCCCACCCACACCCGATGCACGCACGCCCGAATATTACAAAAAGCGGCCGTGCCCGGAGCTTTGCCGTATGGCGGCAGACATACTGGAAGAATTTATCAGCAACAAAGAAAGTGAAAACAAAAACAAATAAACGGCGTGTTTTAAATAAAAAACTCTTGCATTTTACTTTGCAATGTGGTATATTATTTGAGCGTTAAAAATACATATATGCTTATGTGTTTCGCATGCGCCGGTAGCTCAGTTGGATAGAGTGTCTGGCTACGAACCAGAAGGTCGGGGGTTCGAATCCCTTCCGGCGTACCAAAAATACCAGAGTAGTTTTTACTGCTCTGGTATTTTTATTATATTTGGGTTGTATGGATTCGAACACGAGTGTCCAAAAATCAAGCTCATTGAGCGCAGATTTTTGGGAGAACAGTCCGGTGGACTGTTCGATACTGAGTGACGAGCCCTTCCGGCGTACCAAAAGCCTCAGGTAACCTTTGTTGCCTGAGGTTTTTTATTATCACAGCGCGCAGGAACAATACGGTTAACAGATAAGCTGTAATTATAATTTAAGCGAAAGACCGCCTGCTTTTTGGATGAGCATCTTTTTTATTATGCCTGCAATATACGCGCCCGCCTCAACGGGCGGCATACCGAACCGGCTTATATTGGACACCACTGTATAATCGCTCTCGCTCATATCCGGGCGGGGCTTATAGGCGATATACGCGCTCATGCTTTCATCCGTAAGCAGACCGGGACGTTCGCCGATCAGTACGCATACGACCTTTGCACCCAGCAGAGGGCCGATCTCCCTTGCCGTATTCACGCGGCAGTAACGCACGAAAAACGGCTTGCCCACCGTAACGGAATCGTCCTCAAGCGCAAGGGTAAGCATTGGCAGGATATCCGGCACATTTGCGCCGACAGACGGCGCCGAAAGCCCGTCGCCGCAATAGATCTGCACATCCGCGCCTGCCGTTGAATTCTGTTTAAGATATTCTTTTGTTTCCGGCGAAAAATGCCTGCCGAGATCGGGGCGGGTAAGCATTTCAAATTTATCCTTACACATCGTTCGTATCTCAAACATACCGAGCTTTTTAACGAGCTGCGGGTCAACCTCGCTCATAACGGCGTCATTTGCCGCGGCGTATTCTTTTTGAATGATCTGCGCAACTTTCGCGCCGTCTATATCGCCGTTTTCAAGCAGCGGTGTAAAATAGACGGGGCTTTGATACACGATCTCCTTGGCGGCGATCTCCGCCTGCGGCGGTGCGCCGAAGCCGCGCGAAACGCTGACGGTAAGTCTGCTAATCACAAGCTGCGTTGTGGTTGTGCCGATATCTATACCGGCGCTCAGAATGATCTCTTTTTCCATATGACCTGCTACCGATTAAAAATAAAATGGGAACGCCCCTGCCTGATGAGCAGCATAACGTCCCCGTTGACAAACCTATTTTACCACCCGTTCACAAAACTGTCAATCCGGTTCCAAATTAGATCCGGGCACGGCAGGCATAGAAACGGCAGGCGGCAGACCTTGCTATGCGGGCAAAGCATACGCCGCTATTCAAAATAAGTATTGAAAACGCGCAAAAAACACGCCTCTGCGGCTTGACTTCAAACGGCGTTTGGAATTAAAATGAAGTTGCATATTAAAAGTGTGCATATCGGGCAATTAATTTTAATTTCTGGAGGAATACATATGATTTACAAAGATTTTCAGAATATCAAGCTCTCCGCGCTCGGCATGGGCTGCATGCGCCTGCCTTGCGTTGACGGGGTGGACGCGAATGTGGACGAGGAAAAGACAAAGGAAATGGCGAAATACGCCTTTGAGCACGGCGTGAATTATTTTGACACCGCATGGGGCTACCACGAGGGCAATTCAGAGACCGTTATGGGCAGGGTGCTCTCCGAATTCCCGAGGGATAAATTTTACCTTGCAAGCAAATTCCCGGGCTATGATCTTGCAAACTTCCCCACGGTAAAGGAGATCTTTGAAAAGCAGCTTGAGAAATGCAGGGTTGAATACTTTGACTTTTACCTGTTCCATAACGTTTGCGAGCTGAATATAGACAGCTATCTTGACCCGAAATACGGCGTTTATGACTATCTGATAGAGCAGAAAAAGAACGGTAGAATACGCCATCTCGGCTTTTCCGCCCACGGCAGCTACGATGTGATCAAGCGCTTTCTTGATGCGTACGGCAAGGATATTGAGTTCTGCCAGCTTCAGATCAATTATCTGGACTGGGAATTTCAGGACGCAAAGAAAAAGGTGGAGCTGTTAAATGAATGGAACATACCCGTTTGGGTAATGGAACCGCTGCGCGGCGGCAGGCTCGCAAAGCTTGCAGACGAAGATGAGGCAAAACTGAAAGCCCTGCGCCCGAACGAAACGATACCCGCATGGGCATTCCGTTTCTTACAGAGCATTCCCGGCGTTACGATGGTGCTTTCGGGCATGTCAGATATGGAGCAGATGAAGAGCAACATCAAGACTTATGAAACGGACGAGCCGCTGAACGACAAGGAAATGTCTACTCTGCTGGAGATCGCGCACAATATGGCAAACGGCGTGCCCTGCACGGCATGCAGATACTGCACAACACACTGCCCGCAGGGGCTGAATATTCCCGAGCTGATCAAGCTCTACAATGAGCACACTTTCACAGGCGGCGGATTCATCGCTCCGTTTGCGCTTTCCGCAATGCCGGAGAACAAGCGCCCCAGCGCCTGCATCGGCTGCCGCAGCTGTGAAAAGGTCTGCCCGCAGCAGATCAAGATTTCCGAAATATTTAAAGCTTTCAGCGAGCAGGTAAATATGTAAACACGCTGAGAAGACTTCGAGAAATCGAGCTGAATTTCGTTTTTCGCGAGCGGGTGCCGTACAGCGGTACTGCCCCCGAGCGAAAGACGGAAAGCGCAAATGCCGCATGAACACTTGGTTCATGCGGCATTAACTGTTTACAAGCGTACTCTTTGGCTTACATCAAGTCACGTTCTCACTTTTTGTTATTTTCCTTTACTTTGAATAAGTAACGTATATATTGCGCGGTTCAGCCGACTTTATCGACAGTCTGGAACGGTATGGGCAGATGCTCATACCGTTTTTATATGTTCGATGATCTTTTTGGCACGTGGTTCCAATTCCGGCAATGCTTCAAGTGAGAAAAAGCGCAGTTCTTTGCTTTCGCCGTCAGTCTGCTTTAAAGTGCCCGAATATTGTGTTGTCTTGAACAACACGATCACACAGCACATTTTATCGCCGTTCGGATATTCATAGTAATATTCCTTGCCGGACAGAACCGTTACCAATTCCAGCTTCTCGGCGGTAAGACCTGTTTCTTCTTTAAGTTCACGAACCGCGGTTTCCTCTATGCTTTCAAAAAGCTCCATAGAGCCGCCGGGAAGTCCCCACGTATTCGTGTCAGTTCTTAGATTAAAAAGGATTTGGTTTGTATCGTTGATAACCAAAACCGTGGCGCCGACGCCGATAAGCGCATCGCTGCCTACAAATTTTCTCAAATCTGCAATGTATCCCATATCTATACCTCGATTTCCAATGCGATTTCAGCACTTGGAATACTTTGATATTTTTCTTTGTTAGAATATTTTGTTTTGCTGACTATACTTTTGATTATATTTATAACTCCACCGTGCGTAACAAGCAAAATATTTTTAGTGTAATCCGCCTGTTTTTTGGTGAAATCCGCCCAAGCCCTGCTCACTCTTTCATAAAACTCTTTTGGACTTTCACCATTTGGATAATGTTCATCCCATTCTAAATTTCGCCAATACATATTAGGATAATTCCTTTCGGCAATCAAAATATCCATTCCTGCCAATACTCCATTATTTACTTCTCTAAATTCAGGCATGAATTCAACAGAGAGATTTAGTTTTTCCGCAATAATGGTTGCTGTCTGTTTTGCTCTAAGAATGTCGCTTGAAAAAACTTTACCGATCTTGTAATAATCTGCATCGGCAGAAAGATGATTTGCTAAATCTATTGACTGTTGTATTCCTAATTCTGTTAACGGACAATCGCTCCAACCGCCTCGAACGGAGCCTTCATCTTGCCCGTGTCTTATAAGATAACATTTCATTTCGTATCTCCAATAGTTTATAACTACATATTATCATAAATTATTGTTGAATTCCACTATAAAAAAGAACAGTACACCGCCCGGCGCACTGTTTTTTTATCGAGGGAATGGATCTCGCAATAAATTGGTAGCGACAGCGAACCGCCGGGAGGCGTTTACAAACAGGCGAGCCGACGCGTCTGCTGGACTGTTTTCTTAACGGCTGTTTCGATTACCGCATTAAAAATCTGCGGCACGCAAAGGCGTACCGCAGATTTATGGTGGAGATGGCGGTAATCGAAACCGCGTCCTGAAACCTCTTATCAAGGCTTTCTACATGCTTAGTTTGTTATTTGGGATTCCCCCGGCGACACGGCAACAAACAGCCTTATCGCTTCGGTAGGCTCTGATACCTGACGGGGGCCGAGCCGATCCCCCGTTCATGTTCGCCGCTGCACGACGCCCGTTTTGCAGCCGCGGCACTCCGCAAACGGACGAAGGCTGCTTAAGCAGCCAAAGCTACTGATCTATTGTTGTCAGTTAATTTTAGGGTGCTGCTTTTAAAGCGGTGCAGCTCCTCTGCATGCTTACCGAGACTCCTTGCCCCAGTCGAAATCCTTTCATCCCCATATTTATTTAAGCAAGAGAGATAAATTCGAAACCGTTTTTTATGGGCGGATTTATCTCTCTTGCTTATACACGCTCTTTCATAGCGCGGTCTATATCGCGCTGCGCCGAGCGCTTGGCAGCTACCTCGCGCTTATCATGAAGTTTTTTACCTTTACAAAGCCCGATCTGCAGCTTTGCCCTGCCGTTTTTGATATAAAGCTCCAGCGGGATTATACTGAGCCCCTGTTCGCGGCTCTGCTGAAACAACTTTAAGATCTCCCTCTTATGGAGCAAAAGGCGCTTGCGGCGCATAGGGTCCCTGTTAAAAATATTGCCCTGCTCATACGGTGAGATATGCATGCCGAGGGCAAACATCTCGCCGTCGTCCACGCCGCAATAGGAATCCTTAAGATTTACCCTGCCGAGCCGAATGGATTTTATCTCCGTGCCGTAAAGCTCCAGCCCCGCCTCATAGGTATCCAGAACAAAATAATCATGATAGGCTTTTTTGTTTCTTGCTATGACCTGAACGGCGTCTTTTTTGTTATCCAAGCCTATCGCTCCTTTCGTTCTTTTCTAAAACCGTTCTATATAACGCTTCTGCCCTCCAGCGCGCGGGACAGCGTGACCTCATCTGCATATTCAAGGTCTGCGCCGACGGGTACGCCGTACGCAAGGCGCGAAACGGTTATCCCCATGGGTTTGAGCAGACGGCTTATATACATTGCCGTTGCCTCGCCCTCCACCGTAGGGTTGGTAGCCATGATGACTTCGTCCACCGTGCCGTCATTCAGGCGGGCAAGAAGCTCCTTTATCCTGATCTGATCCGGCCCCTTGTTATCCATAGGCGAGATTGCGCCGTGCAGCACGTGATATGTGCCGTTATACTCATGCGTTCGCTCTATGGCGGCAACGTCGCGCGGATCCTCAACAACGCAGATCACGCTCTTATCCCTTGTTTCGCTCTTGCAAATCGGGCAAAGCTCATCATCTGCAAGATCGCAGCAGATCTTGCACTGGCGGATCTTTGTATGCGCGTGTGTAATTGCCTTGGCGAACTCCGCTGCCTGATCCTTCGTTAAGCCGAGCACGTAAAACGCCATACGCTGGGCGGTCTTATTTCCTATACCCGGCATACGCTCAAACTGCTCTATAAGATTTTGAAGGGGCGCCAAATTATATGCCATATGCTAACACCCGTTATTAAAGGCCGGGAATATTGAGCCCGCCCGTGACGGAGGAGAGCTCTCTTTCCTCTTCCTCGTCTATTTTGCGCATAGCCTCATTGAGCGCGGCCATAAGCATATCCTCCAGCATTTCAACATCCTCCGGGTCAACGACCTCGGGATTAATGCCGATAGCCTTGATCTCATGCTTGCCGGTTACCGTAACCTCCACCATACCGCCGCCGGAGGATACGACGTAGTCTTTTTCTTCAAGCTCAGCCTTTTTCTTTTCGATATTCTCCTGCATCTGCTGCGCCTGTTTGAGCATTGCCTGCATATTCTGCGGGCCGCCGCCCATGCCTTTTGGGAGTCTTGCTTTCATAAGTATTCTCCTTAAATCTGATTTTTAATCCTTTATATCAATATCAACGCTGCCCTGCGCTTTTAGGATAAGATCCTCCAGCGGGTCGCGCTTTTTGACCTCTTGCGTCTTACGCTTAAAGATACCGAGCTTGTAATGCACGCCCGTAATATCGTAAAGCGCCTGCTTGATTGCCTTTGAATGGGTGGGTATTTTGATGAAATCGCGCAGGGCGCGGTTCTCACTGTCTATCAAAAAATACTCACCGCGGATATAGCCTGCGGCGCCGTTGAGAACGCCGTAAAGGGCAATGTCATTTTTATAGATCTCCTCCATAAAATCCGCCCAACGGGTAAATTCCGTTTGCACGGACGGATCAGCCGGCTGCTGCGGCTGAGGCCGCTCGTCCGCAGTGGTTTGCGCAGGCTCTGCCTGCGGTGTTTCCGGAGGTTCGGCGGCAGGAGGCGTTATATCTGCCTGACTGCGCGGCGCATCCTCTTGCGTTTCCAAAACAGGTGCAGACGTTTCCTGCTTCTGCTGTGCCGGCTCTTCAGGCTCTGCAACGGCAGCGCGCGGTTCTTGAAGCGGTACCGGCGCAACGCCTTTCTTTACAGCACTTTCAAGCGCAGCGATCCTTTCAAGCAGGGAATCCGCTGAGCCGTCCAACTGAGGCTCGCAGAGCTTTATGAAGCTCATTTCCATTTCTATTCTGGAATTTGCACCGCCCTTTATCGTGACAAGCGTTGCCTGGAAAAGATCAAGCGCACGGATAACTGCCGGCAACGTAAAACGTGCCGAATCCTGCTTTATGCGCGCATATTCATCATCTGTGCATATGATAAGCCCGCGGCTGTCTTTAACGGTCTTTACGATCATAAAATTGCGGAAATGATTGATCATCTCCACGCAAAGGCGCTCCATATCATAGCTGTTGCTGTGAAGCGAAGCAATGATGTCAAGCGCCGCGCCGCTGTTTTTATCCGCAACCGCGGCGGAAAGCTCATAAAGCGATTCGCGCCCCGCAATACCGGCGACCTGTGAAACAAGTTTTTCCGTTATATCCTCGTTTCTGCCGGCGCACTGGTCTAAGATGGAAAGCGCGTCCCGCATGCCGCCGTCCGCTATTCTGGAGATAAGCACAGCCGCTTCGGGAGCAAGCTTTATGCCCTCCGCTTCGGCAACATATTCAAGCCGCTTTGCCATCGTCTCCGGCTGGATACGCTTAAAATCAAAGCGCTGGCAGCGGGAAAGGATCGTGGCGGGAAGCTTGTGCACTTCTGTTGTGGCGAGTATAAAAATGACGTGTGCCGGCGGCTCTTCCAGCGTTTTGAGCAGCGCATTGAATGCGCCCTGAGAGAGCATATGCACCTCGTCGATGATATAAACGCGGTACTTACCTCTTGACGGCGTATAATTTGCCTCTTCACGAAGCTCGCGTATATTATCCACGCCGTTGTTTGACGCGGCGTCAATCTCTACAACGTCATAGATCGTGCCGTTATCCAGCCCGCGGCACATTTCACAAGCGTTGCACGGCTCTCCGTTTTGGCTGTTTTCGCAGTTGACCGCCTTTGCAAGAATCTTTGCGCAGGTGGTCTTGCCCGTTCCTCTTGAGCCTGTAAAAAGATAGGCGTGTGAAACGCGGCCGTCTTTGATCTCATTGAGCAGGGTGGACGTTATATGCTCCTGCCCCACAACATCCGAAAATGCCTTCGGCCTGTATTTTCTGTAAAGAGCCTGATACATAAGCGCCCTCCTTTCATCATACAAAAAACACGGCTGCATCCTCAGCGTAACGTACAGACTTGTCTGCGGCGCACAGAATAATCCACTTATTGCTGCTCGGTTCCCCGCCTGACAAGGTTCGTAGCATCCCGTCGCACAGGGCCCATACGCTACGCTGAAAATGCAACCGCTCTGAGCTGCATATATATTATATACTAAAACGATTCCGAAATCAATACTTTTTCTATCTCAGAAAAATATATATAATGCATATCATGATCGGAATACCATTTTTGCATGATCTCCCGATCCAAAAAGCTGTTTTCATCAAGATAAAGACATGCTTCTTTTCTGCATATAAGCACGATTTTTGCCTCCTTAAAATAGGGGGCGTTTTCATCATATGCGGGTGTAAGGCCCGTCTCTTTTATCTTATCGCAGTCGCGCCCGCTGTGCGAACCGCAGAAACTGAGCGCGGGTCTGTATTCCTTATCAAAAAAGCAGAGAGAAAAATGATCTTCCTTATCCATAAGCCTTTTTGTATATCTGCTCTCCCTCACGTAGACCGTTGCGGTATCCTTTCCCCAGAGTTCGCCTATGCCGCCCCATGAAACGGTCATGGGGTTGCATGAATCCTTATCCCTGTCTGCGGCGGTGAGCAGCGCCCAGTCGTCACTGATAAGCTTCACCGCATTTTCGTTTAGATCGCGGATATTGATTTCTTTCATAATCGTCACCTCGGATAATTATTATAACAGCCCGCGCCGGAATATGCAAGGCAGGAAAATTCAGATCTTTTTCAGGCAATGCTGCATCGGGATTATACCGTTTCGATTGACGCTCTTGCGCACCGCAACAGCGCGTTCGTTTTCATATGTATGAGTTACACACAGCTGTGTACCGGGCGAGATCTGCTTGTAAAGCCGGTCATTATTGCAGCCGAACAGGTAAAGGCTTTCCGAAGCGCCGGGCTTGACATATTTGGTCTTCCGTGCGGCAATCAGATATTTTGGTGCGCATGTGTAACCATACCTCTCTTTTTGAGAAAGATCGTCAAAGCTTTCAACCTCGCCGCAGAAAAGGAACGGAAGATCGGGCAGGACGATTCTTGCGCCGCCCGAGAGCCTGCGCCTTAGTATATTTGCCTGCGTTCCGCGAACAGTGAGATACAGCTTTTCCGCGCCGCTCAAGATATCGCTTTCAAGGCGTAGCAGATCGCCTGCGCTTTTAAAGGATTCGGGGCAAAAGTTTGCATTGCGCAGCATAAAATACACATGCCAGCGGCCGCCGCTGAAAACAAATAATTCGTATTTCTTTCTGCCGTTGAAACGAACGTCATAAAACTTTCCCGTTTTAAAATTCCTTGCCTTTGTTTCAAAAGCAAACCCGTCCTTATCCCTGCGTTCCACACAAAAAAGATAATCTGCAATATTATCCGCCGGCATAACTTTCACATTACCACCCCACACTGCCACTGCATGATTATATAACCCGATGAATAAAAAATTTGTTGCAACAAGGCAGCAATTACATTTGATACTGTATCTTAACTATACTTTATATAAAAATACAATTAAAATATACGTATTTATTATAGAACAGTTTGTTCTTTCAGTCAATAACAAGAGCTCCTGCGGCATATAATATTGTCATCTGCCGGGGGTGCTGATATGAGAATCAAAAGGATCAGGGATCTCAGAGAAGACCATGATTATACGCAAACAGCTGTTGGAAAAGGGATCGGCATATCGCAGCGCCTGTACTCTTACTATGAGCGCGGCGAAAGAACAGTGCCGCCTGAAATTTTGATTGCGCTTGCCGATTATTATGAAACAAGCGTGGATTATATTCTGGGCAGAACGGATAATCCGAAGATGATGTAATAAGCGCTTACAAGGTTGCGTGTTGCGACCTTGTTTTTTTATAACAGACTCCGTTGCCGCGCGGAGGATTAAAAGATTGCTTTTTTTGCGCGTATTTGTTATAATTGAATTATGAAATAATGAAACGCGGTGATCATCATGAAATATACGATCCGATCTTTTGCCGCCGTTCTGGCAGTGCTGATTTTATTTGCCGGCTGTTCGGCAGGCGGTACGGACAGCACCGCTGAGATCAAAGCGGTTTCCCCTGTTGACGAAACTGTTGGCATACACACGTTTTCGCAAAGCGCTTTTCTTTTCGGCCCGGACGCACTGATAGGTACATATGCCTATGGGCAGAGTGAAAAGAGCAGACCCAAGCCGGTTGAATTTGAATGGAGATACAGCGGTGACGATGATACGCAGTTCACGCTGCGCATAAGCGAGAGCGAAGACATGGCAGACGCCGCTTCCTATACAACGGGCGAAACGCAATATTCGGTGTATAATCTGAAGATCGGCACCGAGTATTTTTGGACCGTGAGCGCAGGCGGCATAACCAGCGAAGTTTATTCGTTTACAACAGATTCCGACGCGCCGAGGAACCTTTATATCGACGGCGTTACGAATGCCAGAGATATCGGCGGAAGAGAAACGGAAAACGGCACTATAACGAAGCAAGGCATGATCTACCGATGCGGGCGGCTGAACGAGAGCAATGTGCCTTATGTAAATATTGAGATAACCGAAGACGGCAAGCGCACCATGCTTGAAGAGCTTGGCGTGAAAACGGAGATCGACGTCAGGCTGGATTATGACAGCGAAAACGGCGGCATCACCGAAAGCCCCTTGGGGAGCAGCGTTACCTATATAAACTGCCCTATGGAGTGGGACGGCAAAATGCTTGGCGATAACAAAGAGCAGGTGGTACAGGTCTTTTCCATTCTTGCCGATGAAAATAACTACCCGCTTTTCATTCACTGCAACATAGGAACGGACAGAACCGGCATGATCTCCTTTATGATAAACGCGCTGCTCGGCGTGCCGGAAGAAGAGCTGTATGACGATTTTCTTTTTTCCAATTTTGGCAATATAGGCGGAAAACGCCCGCTTGAAAAGCTTTTGGAATCAGACTATTACACCACGATCATGCAGTCCGAGGGCAGCACACTGAGCGAGAAAACATACAACTGCCTTGTAGACACAGGCGTTCCCGCCGAAGATCTGGATGCGTTGATCGAAATTATGACGGCGTGATGCGGCGTCAGTAAAACCACGTTCATTCGTTATAATAAAACAAAAATAAAACGGCGTGCTTTTGCACGCCGTTTCGTTATTTAGCAAGGTACAATTATTTGAGTTCAACAGTTGCGCCTGTTTCCTCGATCTTAGCCTTAAGAGCCTCCGCATCTGCGGTGGGAACAGCCTCTTTGATGGTCTTGGGAGCGGAGTCAACGATCTCCTTAGCCTCTTTAAGTCCAAGGCCGGTTGCTTCCTTAACAGCCTTAACGACCTGAATCTTGTTCGGGCCGACATCTGTAAGAACAACATCAAATTCGGTCTTTTCCTCAGCTGCTGCTGCGCCGCCTTCTGCGGGAGCTGCTACTGCAACTGCTGCTGCAGCGCTTACGCCGAACTCTTCTTCTACTGCGGATACAAGCTCTGAAAGCTCAAGAACGGTAAGCGTTTTAAGCTCTTCAACGATTTTGGTTACATTTTCTGATGCCATTTTAATTTCCTCCGTTAAAAATTTTAGTTAAAAGTTAAAATGTGATTACTCTGCTGTTTCTTCTGCGGGAGCCTCTGCTTCTGCCGCAGGTGCTTCCTCAGCGGGAGCTTCTGCTTCTGCTGCGGGTGCTTCCTCTGCGGGAGCAGCCTCCTCAGCCGCAGGCTCTTCTGCCTTTTCACAGGCCTCTGCGCCGCCCTTATCTACGATTGCCTGAACGGCACGCGCGAATGCCGCGATAGGCGCATTGAATACACTGCATACCGTGGCAAGAAGAACTTCTCTGGACGGAAGCTTGGCAAGCGCTTCGATCTTTGCAATATCGATAACCTCGCCGTCAAGATAGCCTGACTTTACATTAAAGAAATCATGTGCTTCGGCATATTTATTGAGAATACGGGCCGACGCAACATAATCCTCTGCACAGGTTGCAATAGCGGTTGTGCCTTCCAGAACGGGATCCATGCCCGAAAGGCCGGCTGCATCCGCAGCTCTTTTCAGAATAGAGTTTTTAACAACCGTGTACTCTACCCCTGCCTCACGAAGCTCTTTACGCAGCTTGGTATCGTCCTCAACGTTGATACCCTTGTAATCAACAACGACACCTGCCACGGAGCCCTTGATTCTTTCAGCAAGCGCGTCTACCTGCGCCTTTTTCTTTTCAAGAACTACTGTGCTTGGCATTAAATAACTGTACCTCCTTAATTATTTGCCGCAATAGCGGACTTTTAAAGGCTGTTTACCAAACAAAAAGTGCATTCCGCAAAGACGGAATGCACAACATTTATCTATTTAATATAAAATGCAAAACGCACTGTATATCAACATAAATGCTCATTCCTCGGCAGGCGATATAATATTATATCTTACGTCTTGCGACACCTGCTGTCTTTGGCTGAACAGCGATAGTATTTTAACACAGGGAAACGCCCCTGTCAATACCAAAATTAAATTATTCTGCAGCGGCGGAACCGACCTTGTTGGGGTTGATCCTTATGCCGGGACCCATTGTTGCGGCAACCGCGCAGGATCTGATATACTGACCCTTTGCAGCGGCAGGCTTTGCCTTGATGATTGCGTCAAGAAGCGCATTGAAGTTTTCAAGCAGCTTTTCCGCGCCGAAAGAAGCCTTGCCGATGGGGCAGTGAATGATGTTTGATTTATCAAGGCGGTATTCGATCTTACCTGCCTTAGCCTCCGTTACAGCCTTGGCTACATCCGTAGTTACGGTGCCTGCCTTGGGAGACGGCATAAGACCGCGGGGACCGAGGACCTTACCTAAACGGCCTACGAAACCCATCATATCGGGGCTTGCGATGGCAACGTCAAAATCCATCCAGCCGCCCTGGATCTTCTCAACAAGATCTGCATCGCCTACAACGTCTGCGCCGGCAGCCTCGGCAGCCTTTGCAAGATCGCCCTTTGCGAAAACGGCAACTCTTACGTCTTTACCGGTTCCGTTGGGAAGAACTACGGCGCCGCGAACCTGCTGATCCGCATGGCGGGAGTCTACGCCCAGACGAACATGGACTTCAATCGTTTCATCAAACTTGGCTTTTGCAGTTTTAACTGCAAGATCAAGCGCCTCAGCGCTGTCATATAAATTAGTACGGTCTATAAGCTTAGCACCGTCAGAATATTTTTTTCCGTGTTTCATAATAAATTACCTCCAGTGGTTAATCGGATTTTTCCTCCCACAAGGGAATCAGTCTTCTACTACTATACCCATGCTGCGGGCTGTGCCTGCAATCATGCTCATTGCCGCGTCAAGAGAAGCCGCGTTGAGATCGGGCATCTTTGTTTCGGCGATCTGCTGGATCTGTGCTTTTGTGATTGTGGCAACCTTATCCTTGTTGGGAACACCGGAAGCCTTTTCAATTCCGCACGCCTTCTTAATAAGAACAGCGGCGGGCGGCGTTTTGGTTACGAAAGTAAATGAACGGTCATCATAAACGGTGATTACAACCGGAATGATAAGGCCGGCATCGTTCTTGGTTCTTTCGTTGAACTCTTTTGTGAACGCCGGGATATTGACACCGTGCTGACCGAGTGCAGGACCTACCGGGGGAGCCGGAGTTGCTTTGCCTGCGGGGATCTGAAGTTTAATTAAACCTACTACCTTTTGAGCCATTATTATTTCCTCCTAAAAATGTGGTATGGCGGGGAAGCTCTCCCCTCCCACGCGCCTTGCGGCGCATAATAAGCGGCACTGCCGCGAATTACCTGTATTAAAAATGATCAGTCCTCTGCCTTTTCAAGCTGGTCGAGCTCAAATTCAACAGAAGTTTCCCTGCCGAACATGGAAATGAGCACGCGCACGCTGTTGTTTTGCGTATCCACGCTTTCAACGGTGCCGGAATAGCCTTCAAGCGGGCCGTCTATAACGTTTACCATATCGCCGGCGGCGTAATTCACCTTTACGCTGACCTTTTCAACGCCGAGCTTGCGCACTTCCTCTTCCGTGAGCGCAACGGGTTTGCTTTCAGGGCCTACGAAGCCCGTGCAGCCCCTTATATTTCTTACGACGTACCAGGTATCGTCCGTCATAACCATTTTGACGAGAACGTAACCGGGAAAGATCTTTCTTTCCACTTCTTTTTTTGTGCCGTCGTCCTTTATTTCAACAACGGTTTCGGTGGGAACGGAAACCTCCTGAATCAGATCATGGAGATTCCTGTTTTCAACAACGGTTTCAATGTTGCTTGCAACCTTATTCTCGTAGCCAGAAAAGGTGTGGGCAACATACCATTTTGCTTCTTCCATTAATCAAGCCTCCGAAAATTCAATTTCGGCATTATTCAGCCGCCTGTGTTTCAGCCTCTGTGGCCGCGGCAGTCGTATCCTCTGCGGCAGTGGTATCCTCAACCGTTTCGGAAGCGGTAATGTTGTCCGCAGCCTGCTTGGTTTCTCTTAAGCCGAGTGCAAGAAGAGAATCAACGGCATAGATGGCAACACCGAGAATAATGACCACAACAAGAACTACGAGCGAATTTTTGAGCGTTTCCTTAGCCTTGGGCCAAACGACCTTTTTGCGCTCCGCATTTACGCCCTTAAAGAATTTGCCGATGGATTTAAACGGATTCTTTTTCTTAGACTTTTTCTTTTCTGCCTTGGCGGAAGATTTTTTAGAGCTATCTGCCTTTTCGGGCTTTGCTTTTGCGCTCTTTTTTTCCTCGGCATTTGGAGTCTTTTTTTCCTTATCTGCCATTTTAATCCTCCGTTACTTGGTTTCCCTGTGAAGCGTGTGCTTTCTGCAGAACGGGCAGTACTTATTCATCTCAAGCCTGTCCGGTGTGTTCTTCTTGTTTTTCATTGTGTTGTAATTGCGTTGTTTGCATTCAGTGCAAGCTAAAGTAACTTTAACTCTCATGTGAACACCTCCGTTTTTATTTCGATATCAAATCTCCCTCAGGCGGTAAGAACAAAGCCGCCGTAAAAAAGGGCAAAAAAATTAACCCCTTTTTGAGGTATTGCTACTATACCACAACGGCGCGCAACAGTCAAGGGAAAAAGCAAAAAAAGTTTGCATTTCATGATGTTTTAATATATTATAGTTACAAATAATAAACGAATACATATATACAGTATATCGGAGCCGATATGAACACAAGAGTAATCATCATAGGCGCGGGGGCAAGCGGACTTGCCTGCGCTATCAGGCTGAAACAGAATAACAGCCGTATTGACGTTTGCGTCTGCGAACGTATGGAAACCCCCGGCAAAAAAATACTTGCAACGGGCAACGGCAGATGCAATCTGACAAATACGGCGGCGCAGAATTACGCAGAGGTCAAAGCTTTTTTCAATTCTATAGGGCTTGTGCTGAAAGCGCTTGACGGCGGCAGAGTATATCCCTATTCGCTGAAAGCGGAAACGGTGCTTGCCGTTTTGCTGGACGAATGTAAAAAACGCGGAATAAATATCCTTACCGGCTGCGCTGTGCTGTCCGTACTGCATAACGGCAGTGATAACGGCGGGTTTACCGTTAAGACCGAAAAGGGCGATTTCGACGCCGATTTTGTTGTGTGTGCCGCAGGCGGCAAGGCGCAGAGCGCGCTTGGCTCAAACGGCAGCGGCTATGCGCTGCTCAGAGCGCTGGGGCACAGCGTTACGCCGCTCAGCCCCGGGCTTGTGATGCTTACCTCATCCAGCAAATACCCGCGCGCCGTGAAAGGCACAAGGGCAAGGTGCGGCATAAAAATTGTAACAGACGGCAAAGAGGCGGCGCACGAATACGGCGAAGTGCTTTTTACCGACTACGGCCTTTCCGGAATAGCCGTGATGGATATTTCCGCAGCCGTTTCCAAAGCGTTTGCAGGCGGCGAAAAGCCGAAATGCCTTGCTGAGATAGACCTGATCCCGGAGCTTTCCGAAAGCGAAGTACTTGGGCATATAAACAGATTCGGCAGCCTGAAGGGCATTTTGGGCTCAAAGCTGGCGGAAATCATTGAAAAGCAGGCGGCCGGCAGCGTGCAAACACAGGCAAAAATAGCAAAATGCTGGCGGCTGATTCTGACCGGCACAAAGGGCTTTGATGCCGCCCAGATCACCTGCGGCGGCATACCGCTTGACGAGGTTTCGGATTTTGAATCCAAAAAGGCCGGCGGGCTTTTCATCTGCGGCGAGCTGCTGGACAAACAGTTCCCCTGCGGCGGTTTTAATCTTGACTTTGCCTGGCACAGCGGCATTGCCGCGGCAGACAATATAGCGAAAAGAGTGCAAATATGATTCGAATTAACGAGATCCGCCTTGAGCTGGACGACAGCGAGGAGCTTTTAAACACCAAGGCGGCAAAAATACTGAAGATCAACAAAAAATACATCAGATCTTTGACGATATTCAAAAAGAGCGTTGACGCACGCAAAAAGGACGACATCCATTTTTCCTACAGCGTGGACTGCGAGATCACGCTGGACGAAAATCAGATCGTTTCCAAATGCAGGTCAAACAAGGTTTCGCTTGTTCAACCGTATCACTACGAGATACCGGAGAACAGGCGAATATCGGAATTCAGACCCGTTGTAGTCGGGTTCGGCCCGGCGGGAATGCTTGCGGGGCTGATCCTTGCCGAAGCGGGCCTGCGCCCGATTATTTTTGAGCGGGGCAAGGCGATAGAGGAACGCCAAAAGGACGTTGACAGGTTTTGGAAGAAACGCATACTGAATGAGGAATCCAACGTGCAGTTCGGCGAAGGCGGCGCAGGCACCTTCTCTGACGGGAAGCTGACAACGGGAATAAAAAGCCCTTTCATACGCAAGGTGCTGCTGGAGCTTTACGAGGCGGGCGCGCCGGAGGAGATCCTGTATTCCTCCAAGCCGCACATCGGCACGGACAGGCTTGCCGTAGTCGTTAAAAATATACGCAAAAAGATAGAATCCCTGGGCGGCGAGGTACGCCTGGAATGCAGGGTGGAAAAGCTGATCGTTTACAACAAATTCATACAAGGCATCACTTACGCGCACCGCGGCGAACGCTTTGACATGGAGGCGGACAGTGTGATCATGGCGATCGGGCACAGCGCGCGGGACACCGTGGAGATGCTGTATGACCTTGGCATTGAGATCATCCAAAAGCCGTTTTCTGTCGGCGCAAGAATTGAGCACCCGCAAAGCCTGATCAACAAAGCGCAGTACGGCAGATTTGCAGGCCACCCGAAGCTTGGCGCGGCGGATTACAAGCTTTCCTGCCACGGGCTGCACGAACGAGGGGCATACACCTTCTGCATGTGCCCCGGCGGCACCGTTGTGGCAGCGGCGAGCGAAAAAGGCGGCGTGATCGTAAACGGCATGAGTTCTCTTGCCCGTGACGGCAAAAACGCAAACAGCGCGCTGCTGGTTGGCATTGAGCCAAAGGATTTTCCGAGCGAGCACCCGCTGGCGGGCATCTACTACCAAAAAGAGATAGAGCACAAGGCGTTCCTGCTCGGAGGCGGGGATTACAGAGCGCCGGCGCAGCTTGTTGGAGATTTCCTTGCAGGAAAGCCGAGTACGCAGCTGGGCGAAGTGGAGCCGACCTGCCCGACGGGCGTTACGCTGACGGACATAAGAGAGTGCCTGCCGCAGAAAGTGAGCGCAACCATGCAAAGCGCCATCATCGAAATGGATAAAAAGCTGAACGGATTTAATCTTTATGACGCCGTGCTTACCGCACCCGAAACAAGGAGCTCCAGCAGCGTGCGTATCCTGCGCGATGAATTCTGCCAGTGCAATGTTCGCGGCGTTTACCCCTGCGGCGAGGGCGCGGGCTATGCCGGCGGGATCGTATCCGCCGCCGTTGACGGGATCAAATGCGCGCACGCCGTGCTGGAGGATATTCACTGAACATTTACCATATACGGCAGGAGATCACTATGTTTAAATATATTCTTTTTGATCTGGACGGAACGCTGACGGACGCGGCGCCCGGAATCACAAACTCCATCAAATATGCGCTGGGTAAATTCAAAATCAATGAGCCGGGCGAGCAGCAGCTGCGCAAATGCCTCGGCCCGCCGCTGATCACCTCTTTTTCCGAAATCTTCGGGCTTTCTGAGCAAAATGCAGAAAAGGCTGTTGAATACTACAGGGAATATTTTAAACCGCGCGGAATATACGAAAACGAGGTCTACGCAGGGATTCCCGAGCTGCTGAACGAGCTGAAGGCGCAGGAAAAAACGCTGATCGTTGCCACCTCCAAGCCGGAGCCTTTTGCAAAAACCATTCTGGAGCATTTTGGGCTGGACGGCTATTTTGCGCTTATTGCAGGCTCTAACCTTGACAACACCCGCAGCAGAAAATCGCAGGTGATCGATTATGCGCTTGAAACCTTAGGAATAAATGACCGGGAAAACGCCGTTATGGTAGGCGACCGCGAACACGATATCATCGGCGCAAAAGAAACGGGTTTGAGATCAATAGGCGTGCTTTACGGCTACGCAGCGCCGGGCGAGCTTGAAAGCGCCGGAGCGGACTTCCTTGCGAATACGCCGCAGGATATTTACGATATTATAAACAGTAAAAGGGGAATCTCTAAATGAAATATCCTAAAATGATACTGTTTGATTACGGTCATACGCTTTTGTATGAACCCGGTTGGAACTCTGTTAGAGGAAATGAGGAACTTTTAAAATATGTTACAAAGAATCCGAATAACTGCACGCTTGATGATGTCAGAAAAGGTGCGGAACTGATTTTCGGAAAACATATCGAATGCATTCGTAAAACGGGTTATGATATTTCCGGTCAAATTGGCAATAAAGTATTGTATGAATATCTTGGAATCGAGTTTTCCCTGACGCCGCTCGAAATGGAAACCGTTTTTTGGAACGGCGCTTCTATGGGCGCTATTATGCCGGACGCTGATAAAATGCTTGATTACATAAATAAAAACGGCATAAGGAGTGCCGTTATCAGCAATCTTCTGTGGTCGGGAGCTGCCCTAACTGAAAGGCTCAACAGATTATTGCCGAACAATCAATTTGAGTTTGTTATGACTTCAAGTGATTACTTTATGCGAAAGCCCAACCGGATTTTATTTGATATTGCCGCACGAAAAGCCGGAGTTACTTCCGATGAAATATGGTATTGCGGTGATGATCCGCAAGCAGATATTGAAGGTGCGGCACAAGTTGGTATTTATCCCGTTTGGTACGATAATGACACGGATAAGGACTGCAAAGGCCGTAGCAATGAACAATTACCGCAATGTGAACATTTGCATATTCACGAATGGAATGAAATGATAGATTTGTTAGAGAAAACAAAAACATAATTTATATGGATTGGTCAATGATAAAGCCATATGGATAGCAAAAAGGAGCTGCCTTACAAAGGCAGCTCCTTTTTTATTGCCGGTTTCAAAGAAAACTAATCATAATGGTGATTATCGTCTATCTGAAGTTCGTTCAGCACATCAAAATATTTGGCAGACATCTCCTGCTTGGTAAACATTTCCCTTGCGATCTTTTTGGCGACCGGCAGATGCCCGAAAAGCGCCTTGAAAAAGCGGTGGAACCACGCTGCGGGAAGCAATACCGGGTGTTTATAGGCGTAATAATAATACTTTTTCAAATAAGCGGCACTGGGGAACAGCCATTTGAAGAACGCCTTAAATGAGGTCTTAAGATCTGCCTTTCCGCTTTCCTGCATGCTACGCTCAAGATTCATCATGCCTACTCCGCCGTTTTTATAGCCGAAGATACCGCCGTCCAAAATAATGCCGGAAAGATTTTCATAAAAGCTTTGCTCATCCGCATCCTCAAAGGTGTAATCGATTGCAACGGGCGTTTTAAACCTTTTTTTTGAAAGTGCTATCAGCGCCTGCGCGGTGCGGCTGATCTTGATATTCTCACACAGCGCCGCAAATTTTTGCATATCCATATCCGGATAATAGCGCAAAAGCGCGTCAATATCCATGATCATGCGTATGCCGGCGCCGCCGTTTTTAAGATGGTATGCAATATGCGTTATCACGTAAAGCAGATGATAAATGGGCTTTAATTTGTATGTGTGCCCCGTGCTTTCGCTGATATCGTCAAACGGGGTGGAATAATAGATCTTGCTTTGCACGTTTATGCTTTCCAGCTCTGTGTGGAGGTCAAAGACCTCACCCCCGTAGCGCGCCTGGGCAACCGTGTGCCTTACAAAATCAATTTTAAAGCCGGCTTTTTTAAGCGCTTCTATGGCAGCTTCATAATCCGCAGGGCGTACGACCACATCCGTATCCCCGCTGGTTCTGAGTTCTGGCGACGGGTATAAGAACCGGAGTACGGCGCCCTTGACGAGCAGATGATCTATTCCCGCTTTTGTAAGCGTTTCAATCAGATGAGTCATTGCCCGCATTTTGATCTCATAGTTCTGAACGGCAAAACCAAGGCGCTGATTGAATGCGGAAAGGAGCCTGCCCTTTGGGCGGCTGCCCTGCGGAAGCTCTTTGATCTTGCTTGCAATAATAGCGGTAACGTTGTGATTTTCAGAAAGCGCATACACAGCCTGCCAATCCGTTTGCTCGCTGCCGGCGGGCTTTTCCTTGTTGAGCCAGCAGGAGAGCAGATAGACAAAATATTCCTTTGAACGCAAAGCAAAGCCCCCTTTTACAAACAGATAAGGCGCAGATAAGCGCCGTGTAATAATTATAACAGATAATTAAAAAAATTCAATTCAGTCACACAATTTCTTTTTAAAATATTAAGAATTCTTAAGTTTGGCAATACAGCTTGAAATCGAATATTTAATGTATTATTATAGGGGTGGCTTGGATGCGAAAAGCAATAAAATTTCGAAACGGAATTATTTATGAAAAACAATAACTTGGATCTTGAAGCGTTTGAAGTGGAAAAACGCCGCCCCGAAAAAACCAAAAAAAATGCCGACGCAGTAAAAAGGCGCTCAAAACGGCAAAAAAAGCTGCGTATTATAATTGCGGTAATATGCGCCGTTCTCCTTTTGCTCATTGCCGCCGTTGCCGCGGCAGTTTACCCCATTTTGAGCACCAGGCATAATCCGGACAGATTTATAGAAGCTTACGTGCAATGTGTTACAAGCAAAGACTGGAACACGGCATATCGGTTTTTGCCGTCTTTGGATTCGCCGTTTATCACGCAGGAGGGGTTTGTGCAGCTAATGAGCGAAAGCAGCGCCGAAACTCTGTTTGCAGGAGGCAATGTGCAGAGCTATGTCATTGAACGTGAAAAAGAAAAAGGAAATAAAATTTATTATTGCATAGATTATGTTGACGGAAACGGAGAATGGAACACGGAGTATGTAGCCGTTAAAACCGTTAAGGACGGCATTTGGAAATATGACGATTACCGCATAGTACCGGGAGAAAAGCTTATGTGCAGCGCCGAGATCTACACGCCCGCCGGGGCACGGCTTTTCCTGGACGGAACGGAAATAGAAAATAAAAGCAGCCTGACCGAGACCGACCCGAAGACCGGTAAAGAAGTTACGGCATGCGTTTTCAGCACGGATTATATGTTCTGCACGGAGCATCAGATCAAAGTGCAGTGCGAGGGATTTGAAGATTATGAAGAGACCGTGCAGATAGACGCGCAGAACAACACGGTCAATATAACACTTACAATGAGCGAAGAACAGTATAATACGCTTTTTGAAAGGGCGAAAAAGGCTGTTGAAGCGGCTTATGACTACGCCGGCGGCGGCGAAGCGGGCATTGACGAAAGCGAACTTTCCGCAGACTTTGCCGGGGAGCGTGTTGAAGAACTTTACAGTGAGATCAAAAGCACCGAATATGCAGACAACAAATATCTGACGGTATCGGATTTTTCGATAACCTCTGCCGAAAGCGATACCGAATCCGGCGGCACGGAGGTTTCCTACAACAGCGCCGGCGCCTGCTATGTCAATTTTGAATTCAACTACACCTATACGCTCTCCAATTCATTTGACGGAGCATCGGAAAAGAGGAGCGATACGGGCCGCGCCGGGGTCAAATTCGTGTACGAAAACGCAAAATGGGTAGTGGACGATATCGCCGTCCGCGCAATTTTCTGAAAAACAGCATTGAATTTTATGATGCATACATAATTAGAGGTAAATCAGACCATGAAGAACTTAAACTTAAATAAAAAGCGCGCAAGGCGCGCTGTGCTCATTATCATTGCCGTGCTTGCGGCGGCAACCGTCATAACTGCGTCAGCAGTGAACGCCCTGCTGCGTTCATTTGAGGACATACAGATCGAATGTCTGAATTTTGAAACGGCATACGCGGGCGAAGAAAAAAGCGTCAAACAGCTTCCGTTTTCCGTAAGTGCACACTGCGGAAGGGTACAAAAAGGACAAGACGTTAAAATTCTTGCCGAAAAGGACGGCTGGCTGAAGATCGTGTTCAATGATAACGGAAAGCTGAAAACAGGTTACATAAAAACCGACTATGTGCTTGGAAGGCAGCTGGAACAGATAAAGCTGCGCTCTATTCAGCTTGGCAGAAGCTCCATGACCGCAAGAGCTGGGGAAACGATTGACCTTGATGTTGAAACGATGCCCGCAACCGCTACGGAAACGATCAGCTGGAGCAGCAGCGATGAGAGCGTTGCCACAGTGAAAGGCGGCAAAATAACCATGCTGCAGGCGGGAAACGCCGTTATAACTGCCGATGCGCAGGAATGCACAAGCAACATAGAAATCACGGTGCTTGAAAAAGACCCCAAGCTATCCTTTTCACAGTCCAGCTATACAATGAACCTGAATGATAAGCTTGATCTTAACAAAATGCTGAACGGCGGCAGCGCAAGCCCTGAATGGGAATCGAGCAACGCTGAGATCGTTACGGTAGAAAACGGAACGGCAAAGGCAAAAGGCGCAGGCGCAGTCATCATAACCGCCAGCGCAAACGGAGCAAGCGCGAGCTGCAGAATATACATTAAAAATGCTAACACCCACGCTTCCAAGCCACTTGACATGCAAAACGCATACGGCAATATTTACAACTATCACCCGTCCGTCATGTATTTCGAAAACGGCTTTGCCGGATACAAATACTGGTGCGCCTATACGCCTTATGAAAACAATAATGATTACTGGGAAAATCCGCACATCCAGGTGAGCAACGATCTGAAAAAATGGGGCGTTCCCAAAGGCTTTAAAAACCCGTTGGAGCCCGTCCCCGCAACCTACGAGCGCGGGAAAGTATATAATTCGGATACCGAGCTTGTATACAACACGGATACGGGCACGCTGGAATGCTGGTGGAGATTCTATGACAAGCCGAACAAGCGTGTGGTGCTGAGAAGAAAAACAACAAAGGACGGCGTTCACTGGAGCAGCGCTGAGGACATGCTGACCGGCGAGCTTTACAAATATGATTTTCTAAGCCCCGCCATAATCTATGAAGACGGGATATACAAGATGTGGGCGATCAACCAGAACACCGGTCATTCCCTGGATTACAGAGAAAGCAGGGATGGCAAAAACTGGGGCGATATCCGGCATATCGAAATAAAATATGACGATAAAGATCTTGCCAACTGGCATTTAGACGTTCTGCACACGGCGAAGGGCTATGAGGCTCTGATATCCGCCTACTACCCGGAGGAAAATGACAGAACACATATGGATCTTTACTATGCCTGCTCGCAGGATAATAAAAATTACACGACTGCCGAAAAGCTGTTTTCGCCGTCTGATTCATCAAAAGCGTTTGACAACCGCGGGCTTTACAGATCCGCATTTCTCTATGCGAACGGCAGATACTATATGTTTTACAGCGCGCTGAACAAAAAATCAGGTCCCTCGGGCATCGGGCTCATCTGCGGGCGCGACATTTATTCGATGGGTTGAAAATCAAGAATTGAATGATTGAATAAATTATGGTATTATTATAACTAAGCATGAACGGCAGTGTGTTAATAAGGAAAGCGAGGGGTATTATGAAACGCAAAATCAGGCTGCTGAGCGGCGTAACGGCATTTCTGCTGGCTTGCGCAATGCTCTGTTCCTGCTCCGCAGAAAAGCAGGACGAAAGCTGGAGGGACGCGGGCTATGATCTTTCCCTGCCGCAGCTGGGGCAGGACGGATGGTACCTTGTGTTTGAGGATAATTTTGACGGCGATGAACTGAACGAAGGCATAACGTTCGGTACGGATTATACCGGAAACCGTGAGATATGGACCACCTCGCCCCACGCGATCAGATGGGAGAGCAATGACGAGAGCAAGCCCGAACAGGCATGCTGGTGGTGCCCGAATGCAGTTTCCCTTAGAGACGGTAATCTTGTTATCACATCACAGTATGAAAATAATCACACGTGCGACGGTGACTGCCCTGCCGAGGGGCGCTTTACGGGCGGTATTGAAACGCGCGCAATAACGGGTGACCAGAATTCCAACAAGGGGCAGAGCGACGAACTGTTATTCGCGCAGGCGTTCGGATATTTTGAGGTGCGTGTAAAGCTCCCGGAGGCGGACGGCATGTGGAGCGCGTTCTGGCTTCAGTCCTCCAACATGCGCAAGCCTGCTGCCGAGGGCGTTGACGGCACGGAGATAGATGTGTTTGAAAGCGCGTTCAGAAAGAGCGGCGGCACAAAGATGGGTCATGCGCTTTTATGGAACGGCTACGGCGAATTTGCAGATTCGCAGGCATACATAACCGAACTGGACGAGAGCCTGTACGGCGACTGGCACACGTTTGCACTGAAATGGACTCCGGAATACTATGTATTTTACATAGACGGCAATGCCACTTGGGCAACGACGGGCGGCGGTGTTTCGCACGTTAAGGAATTCCTGCGCCTCACCTGCGAGATAGACGCCGGCGACGAATGGGGGCCGCACGGCCAGAAGATAGGCGCTTTTGACACAGAGGGCAAGAGCGAATTCCTTGTTGATTACATAAAGGTTTGGCAAAACACAAACTACGAACAGTATGAGATCAGCGATGACAAATTTGCCGGCACGCTTGATACAGAGAACTGAGAAACCAACGTCAAAAAGAGCGGACTTCTGTTGTGAAGTCCGCTCTTTTATACTACGCAGAAGAGCCTGCGCAGTGAGGCGCGGGCTTTCCGCCTTTTGCGAATACAGTGATTCTATTCGCTTGCTATTCTTTTTTCTATCTCTTCTACAATCGCGCTCATTTTAACATCAAGCGCACAGGCAATCCTGTAAAGCGTTTCCAGCGTGGGCTTGCGTTCACCGCGCTCAATGGCGCTGAGATGCGTTCTGCCTATATCGGCAAGGCCGCTGAGAACCTCCTGGCTCAGCTGCTTTCTTTTTCTGAAATCCGCTATAACATCGCCCACGATCTTCGGATCAAGAGTTGGTGTAAACATAACTGCACTCCTAAAAATTACTTACTATAAGAGTGTAGTATTTTTTAAGGAAATTTATGAATACATATGTTGACACAATGAACACTTATGTGTTATTATGGTTATACAAATTCAATGCAAGGAGAATCATGATATGGAAAATAATAATTTTGAGCCGCAAAACGAACAGCAGCAATACGGCCAGGCAGGTCAAGCGCCGCAACAGCCGTATTCCGCGCCGCAGCAGCCATACGCTGCCCCTATGCCCCCGCAGGACAAGGCAAATGTTGGGCTTGCGATACTTTCCTATCTTATCCCGCTTGTTGGTATCATAATCTATTTCACGCAGAAAAATTCAAAGCCGAAAAATGCCAAAACATGCGGTAAATGCGCGCTTGCCAGCATAATCATCAACGTGGTGCTGTCGGTTATCATTTATGCCGTTGCAGGCGCCGCTTTGTTCAGCGCAACGGACGACACGGCATACACAGTGGCTGATGACTACGAATCATATGAACTTGAAGAAGATGAAACACAGGCCGGCACAACGGCGCAAAGCGGAGCCGCTACCGATGAAGTCGACCCCGAGCTTAAAGCGTTCCTTGATGATTATGAAAATTTTATAGATGAATATATTGCCTTTATGGAAAAATATTCCGAATCTGATTACAGCGCAGAAATGATTTCAGACTACTCAGATATGATGACACGCTATTATGATTTTGCAGAAACCTATCAGGAATACGATCCGTCTACTATGTCGCCTGCCGACGCCGGATATTATACCGAGGTTTCACTAAGAGTCAGTGAAAAGCTCGAAAACGCTGATTTCTAATTCAATTCAGGCGCGGATATACTCCGCGCTTTTTTGCCATTTACATTGATAATATATTGACAATATTAATATACTTATGCTATTATGGAAGTACAATAATAAGAGGAGGTTTGCGAATATGGCAGACGAATATTACAACCCCAACACAAACCCGCAGGGCGACGCACCGCAGCAAAACACACCCCCTCAGCAAGATTACCAGGCTGCTCCCCGGCAAAATTATCAGCAGCAGGGCTACCAACAGCCGCAGCAGGGGTATCAACAGCAAAATTACCAGCAGCAGAATTATCAGGCCGGGCCCCAGCCAAATTATCAACAGCCTTTCAATCAGATGCCGAATCAGCCGTTTTACCCGCCGCAGGAAGAAAAAGCAAACGTTGGCCTGGCGGTACTTTCGTTTTTCTTCCCCATCGTTGGGCTTATCATATATCTTGTAAAAAAAGATGATAAGCCAAAGACCGCAAAGCTGTGCGGCAAATGCGCGCTTATCAGTTTTATTTTTAATATAGTGCTTGTTATTATATCTAATGTTTTGGCAGCAGTTGTAGGAACAAGTCTTTATTATTTCTAAACCGATGCGGATAAAAAGCGGCTCTGTTTTCAGAGCCGCTTTGTTATGATTGACAGTACAATAATAACTGTGATAATATGGAGCCACAAGAAGGAGGCAAACATTATGGAAGAAGAATATTATACGCCGGAAAAGAACAGTAACGAAAGCAGAAACGAAAGCGAGCGTGCGGCGGCACAGGCGCAGAACACACCGCCGAACGGGCAAGGCTCCCCGCAGCCCGAGCACAGCACGCAGACACAGAACGGAACATCATATACCGGGCAGCAGTATAATAAGCAGCCCCCATACGGGTACGGCGCGCCGCCTTACGGCAACACGCCGCCGCAGCAGAATTACGGTCAGCCGTATTATCAGCAATTTTATCCGCCTTATCAGCCCCCGCAGGAGCAAAAGGCAAACGCAGGGCTGGCGGTGCTTTCCTGGTTTATTCCGCTTGCAGGACTTATAATATATCTTACCGAAAAGGAAACAAAGCCAAAAACGGCTTTAGCCTGCGGCAAATGCGCGCTTGCAAGCTTCATTATAAACACCGTGCTCAGCGTTATTCTATACGTAGTATTTTTTGTTTTTTGGGGCGCGATGTTTTCAAATGCTTTTGACTATGCAATAGACAGCATGCCGTATAACAGTTATGAAGAATTCTACGAAGATCCTTTTGACGAACCCTACAATGATTTCGGCGTTTCGGCAAACGGCGAATACCGTTTTGAATTTTAATACCTTAGGCGCGGTTCGGGCGGCTGAAAAGCC
>OIXS01000180.1_pt1 | contig 41802 bp, 32 predicted proteins | sample 1587841 | NCBI WGS metagenome assembly OIXS01 (sample SAMN03283254) | human gut metagenome | biome: human-associated habitat; material: feces | host: Homo sapiens | place: USA | collected 2013
GCAAATGCGGCGCGCGTTGCATTATTTTTCAAGATTTGCCTTAACTCTGTTAAGTTCGTCCTCAAGCTCTTCGGGAAGCGTATCGCCGAACTTGGCATAAAGCTCTTCAACGCCCTTAAGCTCTTCTTTCCATGCGTCCTTATCCACGTCAAGGATCTTTTCAAGATCCTCTTTCGTCATATCAAGGCCTTCCAGATTAATATCCTCTGCCTTGGGGAGATAGCCGATAGCGGTTTCAACAGCGTCTACCTTGCCCTCACAGCGGTCGATGATCCAATCCAGAACACGGAGGTTATCGCCGAATCCGGGCCATAGGAAATGACCTTCATCATCCTTGCGGAACCAGTTAACGTTAAAGATCTTGGGCGCCTTATCGGGATCAAGTGTTTCACCGATCTCGATCCAGTGTTTCCAGTAATCGCCCATATTATAGCCGCAGAACGGAAGCATAGCCATGGGATCGCGGCGAACAACGCCTACTGCGCCGGTTGCGGCGGCAGTTGTTTCAGAGCCCATGATGGAACCGACGAACACACCGTGATTCCAGCTTGTTGACTGATATACGAGCGGCGTAAGCTTAGCGCGGCGGCCGCCGAATACGAATGCGGAGATCGGAACGCCCTGCGGATTTTCAAATTCGGAAGAGATGCAGGGGCAGTTCACTGCGGGAGCGGTGAATCTTGAATTCGGGTGCGCGCCTTTTTCATCGGATTCTTTGCCGTTCCAGGGTTCGCCTTTCCAGTTGATAGCGTTTGTGGGCGGGTTATCGTCAAGGCCTTCCCACCAAACGGTGTTGTTATCCAGATCGTGGCAAACGTTTGTAAAGATCGTGCCCTTCTTTGTAGCGGCAAGCGCATTCGGGTTGGATTTTTCGTTTGTGCCGGGCGCAACGCCGAAGAAGCCGTTTTCGGGGTTGATGGCGTAAAGTCTGCCGTCCGTGCCCTTTCTGATCCATGCGATATCATCGCCTACGCACCATACTTTGTAGCCCTTTTTCTTATATCCCTCCGGCGGGATAAGCATAGCAAGGTTGGTCTTGCCGCAGGCGCTCGGGAAAGCGGCGCAGATATACTTGATCTCGCCGTTTGGCTTTTCAACGCCGAGGATAAGCATATGCTCTGCCTGCCACATCTCGTTCTTACCGAGGTAGGATGCAATACGAAGCGCAAAACACTTTTTACCGAGAAGAACGTTGCCGCCGTAAGCGGAGTTAACGGAAATGATCGTATTATCCTCCGGGAACTGGCAGATCCATCTCTTTTCGGGATCCACATTGCACTTGCAGTGCATGCCGCGTACCCAATCGTCCGAATCGCCGAGAGCGTCAAGCACTGCCTTGCCCACTCTGGTCATAATATTCATATTCAGAACAACATAAATGGAATCGGTGATCTCTATACCGATCTTTGAGAACGGAGAACCGACGGGACCCATGGAATAGGGAATGATATACATGGTTCTGCCCTGATAGGAATCCTTTGCGATATCATAAAGCATTTCATATGCCTTTTTCGGATCCATCCAGTGGTTTGTGGGGCCTGCGTCTTTTTCTTCACGCGAGCAGATAAGTGTTCTGTCCTCCACTCTGGCAACATCGTTGACAGCGGTTCTGTGAAGATAACAATCAGGAAGCAGATCCTCGTTAAGCTTGATCATCTCGCCGGTCTCAACGGCTTCGGCCTTAAGGGCAGCGATCTGCTCCTCAGAGCCGTCAATCCACATGATCTCGGAGGGCTTGAGAAGCTCTATTTTTTCATCAAGCCAAGCCAGGAGCGACGGATTTTTAGTAAGGTTTGTTTCCATATTTATTCTCCTTTATAAAATATTAACAATTTAAAGGGCAAACGCCTTTCGCTTGTTTGCCAATATTATTATAACAATTTTTTCCTGAATTTCAATAGTTATACTATACTAATTCACTAAAATTTAACACTATCTATTGGCATATTTGCATAAGCGTTAAGATCTGAGGCGGCATGAACACCGTTTTTGAATTCATAATAACCCTGCGCAGCTACCATTGCGCCGTTATCGCCGCAGTAATTCAGCTCAGGCATATACAGCTTTATATTTCTTTTTTTGCAAAGCTTTTCACATTCGCCCCGCAGCCGTGAATTTGCGGAAACGCCGCCGGCAAGCACGATCTTTTCATACCCGTAATTTGCCGCTGCCTTTTCAAGATTATCCACAAGGCAGTCTACGACCGCCTTTTGATAGGAAGCGGCAAGATCGGCGGTATGGAGCGCGATCCCCTTTTGCTGCGCGTTATGTATGGTATTGATAACGGAAGTTTTGAGCCCGCTGAACGAAAAATCATACGCGGCGCCGTCCACCTTGGGATGCGGGAAAGAATAGGCGTTCGGATCCCCGCTTTTGCTGATCTTATCTATGCTGACGCCGCCCGGGTATTCCAGCCCCATGGCGCGCCCCGCCTTATCGAGCGCCTCGCCGGCTGCGTCGTCCCTCGTTTTGCCAATTATTTTATATTCCGTATATCCGTTTACGGCAACGATATGCGAATGCCCGCCGCTTACAACAAGGCTCAGAAACGGCGGCTCCACATCGGAGGTAAGGTAATTTGCTGCAATATGCGAGCGCAGATGATGGACGGGAACGAGCGGTTTCCCCGCCGAGACGGCAAGCCCTTTTGCAAAGCTTACCCCAACGAGCAGCGCGCCGATAAGACCCGGGGCAAACGTTACGGCAACCGCGTCTATATCCGCTACGGAACACGCCGCATCGCGCAGCGCTTTTGCAACAACACCGCTTATTGCCTCTGCATGACGGCGGGAGGCGATCTCCGGCACAACACCGCCGTAGAGCTTATGCTCCTCAAGCGAAGAGGCGATCACATTTGACCTTGCGTTTCTGCCGTCCTCAACAACCGCGGCGGCAGTTTCATCACATGAGGATTCAATTCCGAGTATCAGCAACGGCGTCCCCTCCTTTTAAAGCGTCTCTTTTCATGAGCACGGCATTCTCTTCCGGCTCGGAATAATAATTTTTGCGCACGCCCGTATCATAAAAGCCGAGCGAGCGGTAAAGCGCAATCGCGGCGGCATTGCTCTCCCTTACATCAAGAAAGACATCGCCGTCTGTATCTTCAAGGCTTCTTTTGAGCACGGCGCGGGCGATTCCGCGGTTTCTGTACTGCGGCAGCACGCCCACCCGGACGATATCCGCCTCGCCGGTTAAAACGTAAAGCCCAACAAAGCCGACGGCTTTTCCGTCCTCCACCGCAACATAAAAATGCGAAAACTCGTTTTTCAGCTCGGCGGCGATTGCCAGCTCGTTCCACGGCTTTGAAAAGCACGCCTTTTCAATTTGCGCAACATCTTTTATATATTCATCAGATAATTTTTTAATTTCCATATCTAAAAATCAGTGCGAATCATACCAGGTTCTGCCGATCTTGCCGTCCGCCACAAGGCGCACCTTTAATTCGCATGCGTTTTCCATTTCCTCTTTTACGATGCAGAGCGCCTTATCCGCCTCTTCAAGCGGGGCTTCAACGATAAGCTCATCGTGCACCTGAAGAATCAGGCGGGCGCGCATATTTTCCCTTTCCAGGCGTTCATCCACGCGGATCATTGCTATTTTAATAATATCCGCAGCAGTTCCCTGGATCGGCATATTTCTTGCCACTCTTTCCCCGAAAGCGCGCAGCATGTGGTTTGACGAGGCAAGCTCCGGCAGATATCTTCTGCGTTTAAAAAGCGTTTGGGCATAGCCGTTTTCCTTGGCTGTTTCTATCATTTTATCCATATAGCGCTGAACGCCGGAAAAATGGTGCAGATAGCCGTTTATATAATCCCTTGCTTCTTTGACGGATACGCCTATATCCTTTGCAAGGCTGAACGCGCCTATGCCGTAAACGATACCGAAATTGACCGCCTTTGCGCGCGAACGCAGCAACGGCGTTATCATATCCTGCGGCAGGCCGAATACCTGCGCGGCGGTCGTTTTATGAATATCCTCTCCGCTGTTGAAAGCATTTATCATATTTTCATCGTCCGCAAGGGCGGCAAGCACTCTGAGTTCTATCTGGCTGTAATCGGAATCTATAAGCGTGCAGCCCGCGCCGGCAACGAAAAAGCGGCGCATTTCCCTGCCCAGTTCCGTCCTTATCGGTATATTCTGAAGATTCGGTTCCAGCGAGGAGATCCTGCCCGTGCGCGTTTCTACCTGATTGAAGCTGGTGTGTATCCTGCCGTCCTGTGCGATCACCTTCAAAAGCCCGTCGCAATACGTGGATTTGAGCTTTGCAAGACTTCTGTATTCAAGAATCAGTTTTACGATAGGATAATCCGGGGCAAGCTCCTCCAGCACCTCCGCCTTTGTGGAATAGCCGCTTTTCGTCTTCTTTTTACAGGGTATCTGCATCTCCTCAAAAAGCACGGCGCCAAGCTGCTTCGGTGAATTGATGTTGAATTCCCTGCCTGCCTGCGCATAAATTTCCTGAACAAGCTCGTCTATCCTTGCGCCGAGACGGTCTGAGAATTCTTCTATACCCTTTTTATCTACGGCAAACCCGGCAACCTCCATTTTGGCAAGCACACGCGCAAGCGGCAGTTCCATATCATGAAGCAGTTTGGTCTGATCCGCTTCTTTCAGCAAAGCGTCCGTCTTTTCAAACAGTTTGCCGAGCACGGCGGCATAAGCTGCATTTGCGGGCGTTTCATCGTCTAATTCGGGAAGCGCAATGCCGTATTCCATACACAGGTGGTCTATATCATAATTACTGTCCGACGGGCGCAGAAGATATGCGGAGAGCATAAGATCGCCGCAGACATTTTTGCATGACGTGCCGTTTTGCGCCGCAAGGCGGTGCAGATATTTCGTGTTGTAAGAATACTTGGCGCTGTCGCTTTCTACAAGCCTTAACGCAAAATCCTCAAATCCCGCCTGCTGCTTACCGGCAACAAAGACATCGCTGCCTTTTGCAATATAAAAGCGTGTGATCTCATTGTTTTCAAGATCAAAAGTGAAATACAGCGGATTGCCGAGATCAAACGCGCTAAGATTTTCCGTCTGCTTCACGCTTACGCTGATCTTTTCCGCTTTATCTGCCGGCTGAACCGCCTGCGCCGCATGCAGACCGAATTTATCGATCAGGCTGTAAAGCTCATACTTTGCGAGCAATGCAGCGGCGGCGGGAGCATCTGTGGGGACATAATCCTTTAAATCCGTATCTACGGGCGCGTTTGTGCGTATCGCGCCGAGATCGAGCGAGAGATACGCTTTTTCCTTATCGCGCGCAAGCTTTTCACGCACGCCCTTTTTGATGTCAATGGTGTCCAGATTTTCGTATATATAGTCAAGCGTGTGGAATCTTTGGATCAGATCAAGCGCGGTTTTAGCGCCCACACCCATAACGCCGGGAATATTATCGCTTGCATCGCCCTGGAGCGCCTTTACCTGAATAAGCTCTGCCGGCGTTACGCCGTATTCCTCTTTTATAGCGGTTTCATCATAGATATCCGTAACGGGTCTGCCCGCTTTTGTGTGCGCAAGCAGGACTTTAACGCCGCCGTGCGCAAGCTGGAGCGAATCGCGGTCTCCGGTTGCAATAAAACATTCGTTGCCCGAATCGCGGCATGCCTCGGCAAGCGTGCCGAGTATATCGTCCGCCTCCCAGCCGGGGCACTCCACCGTTTTTATGCCCAGGGAACGAAGAATATCTTTCAATATGGGTATCTGCGTTCTGAGCTCATCCGGCATAGCATGCCTTCCCGCCTTGTATTCGGCATATTTTTCATGCCTGAAGGTGGGTGCATGAACATCAAACGCAACGCCGACGGCATCCGGCTGCGCAATCTCCTTAAGCTTAAGCAAAATATTGAGGAAGCCGTATACCGCGTTCGTATAGATACCGCTTTTTGTAGACAGCAGCTTTATGCCGTAAAACGCGCGGTTTACGATACTGTTGCCGTCCAAAACAAGAAGCTTCAAAAAAATCACCTGCCAAAACGCAAAAACACTTTAAAAAACCGGCTTTCAATAGGATACCCCGTGAAAGCCGGATATGAATCGCTGTATAAAGATCAGTCCGTTACGCCCTCTGCGCCGTTTTTATCAAACATGCAGCATGCCTCTATCATAACGGAAATACCTGCCTCGATCGCCTCCGGACGAAGATTTTCCGGATTGTCAAGACGGGTGTGATAATATCTGGGCGGGGCGGGATCCATTGCCGCAAAGCCCGTTGCGGGAATACCGCGCTGCGTGAACGCAGCAGCGTCCGAGCCGCCTATGTAGATGGATTCATACTTAACGTCAAAGCCGCAGTTTGCGCACGCATCATGCACCAGCTCTTTGACGCCTTTATGATGCTGAAGCGTGCCGGAGAGATCCCTGTCATAAACAGCCATCGTTTCCAGATCTCTGAAAGTATCTATGGCAACAACGGCGGTGGGAATATCCTTAAGCTCTTTTTCGTGTGCCTTTGCATATGCCTTGGCGCCGCGCAGACCGGCTTCCTCAGAACCGGAGCAGATCATAACAACCTCCGTGTTTTCAAAACGCACGCCCGCCTCCGCAAGCGCTTTTATGGTTGCCATGCCTACATAGCAGCCGGAAAGATTATCCGAAGCACCGGGCACGGATTTTGTCCAGCTCTGGAAGAAAAGAAACGCAAATTCAAACGGAATGAAAACGCAGGAAACAACAAAGAAAGTTATAAAGAACCACCTTGCGCTCTCAATGCTCATTGCCGCGGCGCCTTTGCCCACGATTATGCAGACGAGAGCGAAGATCGTATCTACCACAAGGCCTACAACAGCGGGAATCTCTACAAAAAGCTTTGCCTGAAGACCGCCTATAAGGTAATTCAGCGTCCACTCAAACTGAGAATCCGAATGGCCTACCATGATAAATCTTTTTTTGACCTCGCCGCTCGGCTTCCTTACGGCGATCATATTATGAGAAGTCTGCTTCGGGAAAAGAAAATCATCAAACTGCTTATACATAAGAAATTCAAATACAAGCGGAATGAACGCAAGAATGCAAAGGATAAACGCGGCGATAGGGCTTGCAAACCAGTTGACGAATACACTTGCGATGCCGCACGCAACCGTAAACGGAATAAAGCCCATAAATCCCTGGCGATGGAGGGTGAATTCCTCTATCTTCGTATCCTCGCAATAGTTTTTCATATCCCTTTGGAACCACTGCTGGGCGCGGTGCTCTTCGGGAGAACCCGGTTTTCTCGGCCCTATCTTATTACAGATTTTGGTGATTCCTTTTACGGCATATTCGGTCTGACGCTTGATGTCGAAATCCTTGCCGTATTCAAGTGCGATCTTCATAATATATGTTCTCCTAAAAAAGTAATGATATAATATTTTAGCACATTAAAGGGCGTTTTACAACTCAATAATAAACAAAATATAAATCAAAAATCAGCCCCGCGTTATGACAAATGATGAATAAACAGCCCGGACAGCAGCTTAGGCTCAAACCATGTGGATTTGGGCGGCATGATCTCGCCCGCGTCCGCGATTGCCATAAGCTCCTGCACGGTTGTGGGATACATGGAAAAGGCCAGCTTCATATCGCTGTTTGCGCGCCTTTCCAGCTCCGCAAGGCCGCGTATGCCGCCGATAAAATCGATCCTGTCATCATTTTTGGGGTCTTTGATCCCCAAAACGGGGTCAAGCAGATTGTTTTGCAGCACGGAAACATCAAGCGCCTCAACGGGGTTGAAATCGTTTATGATCTTATCCTTTGCCCTGAGCGAATACCATTTTGAATCAAGATACATGCCGAAGGTGTGCTTTTCCTGCGGGGAGCAGGGCGCGTTTTCCGCCCTGACCTCAAATGAATCGGAGATCCTGCCAAGAAATTCGGCGGGCGTAAAGCCGTTAAGATCCCTAACCACCCGGTTGTAATCCATGATCTTCAGATCGGAATCCGCAAACGCCACCGCAAGGAAGAAGTTGAATTCCTCCTCTCCCGTGCAGCCGCCGTTTTCATATCTTTTCATCTGACCCACGCGCACTGCCGATTCGCAGCGGTGGTGCCCGTCTGCAATATAAAACGCTTTAACGGATTTAAAAAGATCCGTAAGGCGGGCATTGATCATATCGTCGTCTATCACCCAAACGGTCTGCAGCGCGCCCGCCGCCTCAAAATTATAAACGGGGAGGTGACTGCCCGCATACGAGTTCAAGATCGCAGAAATCTCTTCATTTTTTCTGTAAGTCAAAAATATGGGGCCCGTATTGGCATTCGTAACGCTGACATGGCGGATCCTGTCCGCCTCTTTTTTTGCAAGCGTTTTTTCGTGCTTTTTGATTATATTGTTCATATAATCGTCTATTGAGGCGCAGCCCGCAAGGCCCGTCTGCACCCTGCCGTTCATCTCCTGCCTGTAGATGTAAAAGCAGGGCTTTTCGTCCTGCAAAAGCGCGCCGTTTTTTTCAAGTGCCAAAAGATTATCGCGCGCTTTTTCGTACACCGCCTTTTCATAAGGGCTTGTGCCGGGCGGAAAATCGATCTCCGCTCTGTCTATATGCAGAAAAGAGAGCGGATTGCCCTTCACAGCCTGCCGCGCCTCCTCGCTGCTCATAACGTCATACGGCAGCGCGGGTATAAGGCGCTGATATTTTTCGGCGGGCCGAAACGCCCTGAAAGCTCTGAAAACAGCCAAAATACCGCCTCCCGGTTACTTCTGATTTTTTTCGTAGATGATTTTCAGCCCCTCAAGCAGGAGATTGCTGTCTACAACAGCGGGTATCTTCAGTTCCTTTGCGATCGCACTGCCGAGCCCGCCGGTTATGATGACCGTGGCTTTTTCGCCGAGTTCCTCCTCAAAGCGTGCCGCCATGCCCTCTATCATAGCCGCCGTGCCGATCACGGAGCCGCATTTCATAGCGTCCGCCGTATTGGCGCCGATTATTTTTGACGGCGCCGAAATATCCGTCTGCGAAAGCAATGCCGCGCTGCTTGAAAGCGCATTCAGCGCCGTTTTAACACCGCACATGATCGCGCCGCCGAGATGCGCGCCCGTTTTATCTATAACAGATGCCGTAGTTGCCGTGCCTATATCAAAAAGAATGGCAGGCAGCGGGTATTTGTTTATGACCGCAACATCGCCGGCAACAAGATCCGCGCCCATTTCGGCAGGATTGTCAAGCTTTATATTAAGGCCGGTCTTTATGCCCGGCCCAACCACAAGAAGCTCTGCGCCGCATACCAGCTTTGCCGCCTTTTTGATCGTGCGCACAAGCGCGGGCACAACGCTTGAAACAACGCCGCCCGTAATATTGCTTATGCCGTTAAGATCAAGAAAAGTCTTGAGCTTCATCGAAAATTCAATCACTGTTTCACCCGTGTTGGTGGAGAGCCTGCCGCTGCAGGCAAGTCTGTCGCCGTCCCATACGCCGAGCACGATATTGGTGTTTCCGACATCTGCAACAAGTATCATAACTGCCGCCTTTCTGCGGTGCGTTCTCACCGCGCGTTAATAAAAACTATTATATAATACTTTTATTCCAAAGTAAAGAAAAAAGCGGCCCGGAAAAACCGAGCCGCAAACGTTTGTGAAAACAGTTGCTTTTATCTTAACAGAAAATAAAAATAGGTTTCGCCTATCTCGTTCATTCTTGTATATTCATCTTCCGCCACAGCTGCCGTTGAAGAACCGACAACCAGATTCTTTCCCGAAAGGCTCACCCCGGACATACCGCCTCTTTTTGCGGCAAGACCGAAATAGCAGTAGCTGCATTCGCTGCTGAAATCCGTTTGCTGGACGGGGCTGCCTATACAGAACACGATTGCGAGCTCCGGTTCAAACGGACAGCCGGTGGAGATCGTTCTGCTTGACTGACCGTTGCCGTAATAAACGCCCATGTAATACGGTGTGTCAAACTTTTCCCGGTCTGCTTCGGACAGGTGCGTTTGCAGATCCGCCGTGTGCCCGCTGGCAAACTCATCTATTTTCTGATTATCGGAATTAAAATCCGTTCTCTGCGGCTTATCACTGCCGAGCCAGCTTGAAAGCCCCAGAAATGAAGTTTTGTTCGTTGCGCTCATAAATACCGACCTTTCCTGTTGTAATGCGTACTTCGCATGCCGCTACTGCGCGCCCAGCCCTTCCCATATATAAAAAGGCAGGTGCAGAGCGTCAAGCTCGTACCATCGGTAGCCAAAGGCTTCCAATTCGTCAAAATCCAGCCCGTTTCCCGTAAGGTTTGGAATATAAAACGCCGGGTAATACTCGTTCACAAGCGTACTGAGCGCGGCAAGCGTTTCTGTGCTTACGGGATAAACAGTCACTTCCTTGCCGCTTAGGGAATGCGTAATGCTGTAACCGGGAACACTGTTTTCAGCGTCCTCAAACTCATCGGTGCTCTGCATATAAAACCCTTTGCTCAGTGCGGAGATGATCTTTTCTTTCGTTTCCTGCTGCGTTTCGCACGGCCGGATATTTAAAAGGGCGCAATACATTAAGATACCCTTTTCGCCCATCGTTTCTGCAAGCGCTTCCCTAAGCGCATCCTCCGCCGCTGCTTGCAAAAGCGATATGCAAGCCGCATACGCACGCATTTCCGCGCGTTCCGTGCTGCCGTCTTCGCCCGCAAGATCTGCCGTTTCAAAAAGCGAAAACAGCCTTACATATACATCATTATTCATACACCGCCACCTGCAGATCCTCTAATACAAGATATTCGCCCGTGCCGCATGCCACAACGCCCTCATAGGACGGGTTTGCGGCGATCTCAGCAGAGGCAACGCCGCTGACGGCATACACCGCAGCCGCTATGGAAGCCGTATCCACAGTTTCCCCTATCCGTTCTGCGGAGCAAGCTTGTTTTACGGCGTTTTCAACCTCTGCTTTAAGGCTTTCCTTATCCGCGCCGGACTGCGCGCGCACTGCGGCATAAACGGAAAACCCGCTTTCCTGCGCCATAGCAAAGCTATATTGCACACCGCAGATCTCAAGCACGCCAAGCTTTTGCGATATCGCGTTTGTAACGGCAGTTTCCGGGTATTCGCCGCTTTGGGTGCGCAGCCACACCGTAAGTATATTTAGCAGCGGATCCATCGCAACGCGGGCGTCTGTTATACCCTCCACGGTAAGGATCTGCTCTTCAAGCGATTTCGCATTCACGCCGTTGCTCACCGCGCCGTATGAGCTTACGAGCCTGCTCCTCAGCGCTTCGTCCGTCTCCGCGTCACAGCCCCCGGCAAAAGCGCTCTCATTCGTAACCGCGGATACATATTCCGGCGGATTTACCATTACCGTTATGCTTTCTGCCGGCGCGTTAAAGCGTTCTCCGTCCGCCAGCGCGGTAGCCGCCGCCTGAGCGGATAGGCTGCCCGCAGTTATGACCGCCGCCTCATCCGTTGCAAACTGAAGCAGCGGATCGCCCTTAACGGAACACACTGTGCCCTTGGGAATATCAACATCCGTTTCAAGCGCCTGCGGCACAGAAAAGGTAAGCACGCCCTTTGCCGCCGCAGCTGTTTTGCGGGTGATCGAGCGCATTGCCGCGTGCATATCAAGATATTCGCCGGTTGCCGTTTGCGCAAATGCCTGCGTCAGCGCAAAATCCGCAGTTGTGTGGGCGGCATAGATCTCGCTTGCAACGGCCCGAAAACGCAGTTCAACATCGGGATAATCCGATGCGTATTCGCCGCATTCGTCAAAAAATTCCGTTTCCATAAGCTTCAATATCTCATCATACGTTTTACTCAATTAAAATGCGCACCTGCCTTTCCTCGCCGTTCAGCAACACAGTAAATTTATAGCCGTTTTGTGTTTTTACGGCGCCGACGGGATAGATGCCGCTCTGCCCGTAAAGCGCGCGCCGCGCCTGCGCCAGCGCATGCGTTTCAAACGGTTCCTGCGTTACGGCATAAAGCCCGCTGCCGTAAGAGCCCAGCGGGTAGAACGCGCCTCTGTGCGTTTTGATTGCCCTTGCCGCGTTTTCAAGCAACAGGGCTTCATATTCCTCTTCGCTGTTAAAAATCCGCGTGCCGCTCACTCCTTTGCCGTGTTTCCGTTTTTATCGATAACAAGGGAATTGATGACCACACTGCCGTCGTTCTTCAGCAGTATTCTGGCGCCGCCGAGCGATCTCAGCTCTATCTCTCCCTGTTCCAGATCGCCGGCGTTCATTTTGGTGCCGGCAACCGCCGCGCCCGAAGCGCCGTTCACAACAAGCACTTCTTCTCCCACGGGTATGGGCGCCGTATATCCGTAAGGGGCGTAACAGCTTGAGGTTCTTGACGGCAGCGAGGAATTCGCCTCCGTAACGCCGTTTTCGCTGAGTGTTACGACCCCCGCCTCCGCAGCGGTCTGCTGCGTGCTTTTAAAGCTCCTGCTCAGCCACATAATTGATCAGCTCCCCGTTGATTTCTTTTCTGAGTTTCAGCGTTGTTGCAGTTCCGCCGGAATTTTTTGCGCGCAGGATCGCGCAAACGATAAACTCCCCGCTTACGCCGAGCCTGTCAAACGCCGCCTCTACTTTATCCGCAAGCTTATAATCTGCATTACCGGCAAGCTTCACCGTAACGGTAAAGTATTCTTCAAGCGACTGCGTGATCTGCCTTTCTGCCTCCGCCTCCCTCTGCCACACCGGCAGGGAAGAAAGATTGATAAGCTTTCTGGAGGAGATCCCGTTCTCTGCGGCAAAGCCGCTTTCAAGGCGGTAAACGTATTTTTCGGCAGAACTGATCTTATAATCTATCCGGCTGATCACGCTACTTCTGTCCGTGGCCGCCTGTACGCTGAGTACAGCCGCACCGTCAAGCCGCTTTGCCTCACCGGGAAATACAAAGGCGCGCACCTCGTTTTCCGGCGTAACATAGATCCTTTTTCCGCAGGCGTACTGCATAAAATGATCTATCGCGCCAAAGCAGCTCTGCCCCTTGCTCACTACGTATTCAGACTGCGAATACACCTCCGGCAGACCGAAAGAAAAGCCGAAAGGCTTTGCGTGAGAATACCAAAGCTGGCGCGAAGTGGGGCAGCTGTACTGCCCGGGATAAGCCTCGTTATCCACAAGCAGCGCCGCGCTTGACCGGGCATATATAAATACCGTATATCCGCTTTCGTTCAGACTGAGCTGCACCTTATCCGCAAAGCCGTAAAACAGCTTTTTGCCGTTTTCATACGCGCAGACGGTTCTGACATCGTTTATGGCTTTTTCGGAATAAAGATAAAGGCGCAGACCGTCGCACGCGGCGGCGATCTCACTTGCCAGTTCATAAGAGATCACGTTAAAGTTCTGAAACAATTCTCCCGCGGAATCATATAGTTCAAAATTCATCTTATCCTCACCCGCTGCCCTTCCTGTGGATCAAACGGCGTTTTAAAGCCGTTGCGTTTTACGATATCTTCAACCGCAGCGCCGGTTGCATTTGCAATATCAAAGCAGTTTTCACCGTTTTTTGCAAAAACAAAATTTCGCCGTACCCGGTAACAGCCGCCGCCTTTTTCCTGCGTAAACGAAAGGCTGTATTCAACAGCGCTTTCAGCCGCATTCTGCCTTAGATCCAGCTCTGTGAAATAAGCTGAATAATATTCGCCGTTCGGCAGATAGAGCTCGCCTGCGCCGGTATCGTCATACAGTGCAGAAAGCCTTGCCGCAGCAGCAGACGCCTCATCTCCGTAAAACCTGCCGCTCACCGTGATTCTAACGGCTCTTTGCGCAATCTCCTCAACGGCGCTCCCCGCCGAGGGCAGGGAACGCTCGCTGATTTCCTTTGATCTTTCAACACGGATCTGCGCCGGATTCTGCGGAAATTCAAAATCCTTGTATTTAAACCTAATCATCATCTCTTACTCACCGCCGATTAAAGAATCGTACCTTTTTGAATCAAGTCTCAAATACTCGGAAAGCTCATAAATATCATCATATCCGTTCATAAGATCACCGTATCGTTGTTCACAAGTTTTAGTTCATCATGAAAGGTTATCGTCAGGCGCATAACAAAACATTCCGCGTCATCATCAGCACGGATCTGATCCGCACCGATGGAAACAGGCGTGTCTGTGCAAAGGCATTTAAAGATATTGCCCGCCGCCTGCTGAAAATCGAAGTCGCGCAGCGTGAAGGGGGCGTATATATCGGCAAACAGCGTTACGCTGCCCGCTGTAACGTCCCCGCCGAGGGCGGCAGTCTGCGCCTGTACCTGCGATATTCCGCACACGATGGCAGGCTTTTCGGGAACGGTAGGCTTTTGAAACGGCTCAAACGCATTGAGCAGCTTAAAGCGTGTAAAATACGGCTGCGCCTGTAACTTTTTGAGCGTCATCGTGCATAAACTGCAAAAATCAATCATCTTCTCCGTTCCACACCTTTCTTAAAATGCCCCAGTAAAACAGCTTTTCGCCGCCTGCAATAACCTCTTCTCTTTTTTTGAAAACATATTCCTCGCCGTCAAAAACAACACGCGCGTTTTCTGACAGCGCAAGAATATCGCGGTCATACGGCCCCACAAATGTAAAATAATCCTTGCTGACTCTGCCCGCCGGGGTCTGCTTAAATTCAAAATTAGACCTTGTGGCGCGCCATTTCTGGGCAATAACAGCGTAAAACGGCATGGATATCCATTCGCCGTCCTTTAAAAAGACCTGCTTGCCCGCTTTTATGAGGCCGTTTTTAATTGTTTTTGCTCTGCTCATCACACAGCCTTAAATTCAAAGGCGCCGGAGCTGATTATGCCGGCCGCGTTTTTTTCCGCCGCCGAAAGTACCGCCTGCGCGCTCTCAGTGCCGTTTTCGCCGCCGCTGAACGAAACATCGCCCGCAGTAAAGGAATCAAACCCGGCGGACTGCGCCTGCGAACAGCTTATCACGTAATTTGCAAGCGCCGCGGCAAGAAAGACCGCGCGCGGATCCGCTCCGCTTTCCTCATCCTTTAAGCGGGCGCTGACGCAGGTGCACGCAAAATCTATGATCGCCCCGCTACCGTTCGGCTCATCTGCAACCGTGCAGATCTCTTTTAACGCTTCAAGTACGGCTGCTCTGTCTATCATCGCCCGCGCTCCTTTCTTTTTTAATCGCCGAATGCAACAAGCTTGCAGGCGTCCGAAAAGATCTTAGAAAAGCCCGCGGTTGCGGTTACGGTCGCTCTTTCGAGCTGCCTGTCTATCAGCTTGTCATATTCGGTTACGACTCCGCCTGCACAGACTTTTTCAAGCGCGGCGTTTTTATCAAGCGCTATGATCTTATCGCCGGCAAGCGTATCGCATCTTACGATCTCCGCACCGAGCGGCGTGATCATTTTGCCCGTGCCGTGGAAATTCTGACCCGCCGCGGAATCCTTGAATTCAGCCATGCCGAGCAGCGCCGAAATATTCGGCATACCGGCGATAACGGCGGTCATATTGTACGGAGAAAGCTTTGCCCACATGTTGATCAGATCATTGTACGTTACCGTTTCGCCGGAGGCGGAGATCACCTCCGAAGTGCCGTCGCAAAGCGCCTCAATGGCGTCTGCGAACTGCGAACGCGCTATGTATGAGCCGATCTGCCTGAGCGTTACCGTAAACAGATCCAGCTTCTGATACTTGATCGCCTCATAGGACGCAACCAGCATTCTGCCTCTCTTGTAAAGGCGGGTGAGCTTATCCTTAGCCCGGATCGTGGTCTCCGGGATATACGCGCCCTCGCCGACGGCGGCAAGCTCTTTCTCGTCCTCGCTCGGCACGCTTTCAACAGAGCGGTAATCGAGCGAATCGATCTCCGTAGTCGTGGCAATGATCTTGGAAAGCAGATCCGCCTCTTCCATACCCTGCTGCACGGCGCGGCTCACGTATTCGGGAAAAAGCACAGCCGAATCGCTTGTCTGAAAGAATTTGGATACGCTGTCCGACCCGGTGCCGGATACCTTAATATCGAACCTTTTGAGCTGGCGCTGATATGCGTCCAGCCCCTCCAGCTCGGTGCCTATGTAATTTTCCGAAGGGTCCGCCGCCTCCAGCGAGGCGGTAAAGCCCTTAGAAGCGGTGTAAAGCCCCTTATCAAGCTTCATGTTATCAAATGCCATAAATCAGATTCCTCCCCGGATCAAAGAATTACGCCTATCGTTTTGCCCGCCGTGTCTATCTCCACAACCAGGCGCGCCTGCTTGCCGCTTGCGGCTATCTTTACGCCGCCGTTTCCGTCTGCCGTAAGATACTGCCAGCCGCATTTCGGCGTGCCGGCGCTGTATGTAAGCCTTGTGTAGCCGTTCACCATTACGGGAGCGAATTTATCACCGCCCTGTGTTGCAACGCCGGCAAATTCATCATCCGCCGCGCTGTTGGAGATAAGGCCCGTATCGGCAACGGTCACGGGATAGCCCGCCTTTATCTCGCTGCCGGCAAGAAAGGTGATGACCTGCTCCTTAAAGCCTCTAAATCCTACTCTCATATTTGTTCCTCCTAAATACGAAATTCGCTGAGCGCGCCCCTTGCGCCCTGCTCTTTTTGCCTTGCAAGCTGCGGCGCGGGCTTCTCACGCTCTGCGCGCTGCTTTTCAAACGCCTCTTTAAATGTGACAAGCTCTTTTGCCGTCATAATACCGGCAAGGCGCTTAAACACATTGATATCAAGCTGCGGAAGCTCCCTGCCGCAAAGCTTTACAAGGTCTTTCACAAGCGTTTTTCTGTATTCCCTGCCGAGTTCGGCGTCGTCGCTCAGCTCCTGCACAAGCCCAACGATATATGCCGCCTCGCTGTCGGAAACGGCAGTGCCGCCGTTTTTAAGCTTGGTGATAATATCCTGTGTCATAATACCGTCCTCTTTTTTATCAAACGCTTTTTCAACGCCGGCGCTTCTCTGCGCAGGCACCGCCACAAAGCTGAATTCATATGCGTCGCTGATCTCGTCCAGCACCGTATAGCAGAGCACACCGTCATATTCCTGCCCCGGTCTGTGCGCGCAGTAGGCGCTGCTCTTATCCGTGCCGCAAACGGAGCACACGCGCTTTTTCGCGCTGCAAGAAACGGAAACTTCCTTTTTTATGCCCGCGTCTATGTCTTTTATAAGCGCCTCGTTTTCCGCGGTGCGCACCATATAGGCTTTTGCTTTCAGGGCAACGTAATCCTCTCCGTCCGCCGTTTTTTTGCCGGGTATCTTTTCAAGAAATGTGTCAAACACCCGTGCAGTCTGATCCTCGGCAAGCATAGAGTGATTTTTTATGCCTGTTTTGCCTATAAACAGCTTTTGCAGCGTTTCAAGCGCGCCTGTGGAAAATTTTTCAAAATCCCTGTCTATATCGTTATCGCAAAGCACGGCTTCAAAAACATAAAGCTCCTCCCTTGCAAATTCGCGCCTTGTAAAAGCGCTTATTTTTTCCAGATCGCCGTCATTCGGCTCATACGCCTTAACGGTCTTCATGCTATTCATCAGCGCCCTCCTTCAGCAGATTCTGCGCCTGGGCGTCATAAAGACGTGCCTGTGCAAGCTCCGTTTCATCCTGAAGCGTAATATTTTCCCACTTAACGGCAACGGGAAGATAAACGGAATTGATCTCAAGATATTTGCGCGCGATCTTTACAAGCACGGGGGTGATTATCTTTCTGTACGCCTCCAGCTCCGTTGTAAGCATATCCGCCTGCTGGCGGCTCATGCGCTCCGTTGTGGACCAGGAAAGCCCCAGCATATACGGCGGCAGACCCGTTTTTGCCACGATCTGCTCCATGAGCTGGCGCACGGGGACTTCGCTTGAAAGCACGTTGTTATCCGCCCCGATGACTTTGACGCTCACATCGCCTACGGCAACAAAATCCTTTACCGTATCCTTGCTGCTCATCGCGTCCTGCCATGCGCGGCAGATCTGCTGCGCTCTTTCGCGCGCAACGCCCGCGTCCGTATCCGAATCCGCAGGCTTGTACGTAACGGCGTATCTCAAATTTCCGGCATGCTCCCAATTTTCACCGATCGTGTTATAGATCGTAAGCAGCACATCGCATATGAACGGCAGCCCTTTCAGCAGGCTGGTGCCCATGATGCTGCCCGGCTCCGGGTTGAGCGCGGAAAAAAGTATAAGCTCCTGGCGCGGCAGTTTTTTGCCCGAATTGAAAAATTCGATATCAAGCCCGTTTTTTGCCCGCTTTACTTCCAGCGCGTTAAGCTCTCCGTTATAAAGGGCGTAAAAGCCGCTGCCGTCCGCGATCATCTCCCCAACGGCACTGCCGTACGTGAGCAGATCGGACATATAGGTAGAAACAAAAGCGCTGATCCCCGTTTGGTTGCCGCCTACGCATATGTTTTCAAAAAACGAATTCATCTGCCGGTCCACCGGCTCGTTGCCCGTTTCAAACGTAAAATCGTTCATGAGCCTGATAATCTTCAGCACGGCGGCGTCTATGATCGGCACGCTTTCCCGAAGAGATCTGAACACACGGTTATTCAGCCCCAGGTTTGAAAAGCCGCCCAAATACGCAAACGGGTGGTTTGAAACCGCGCTCGTCTGCACTGCCGCCGCAGAGACTGCGGCGCCGGAGCGTTTCTTTTTGCCAAGCAAGCCCAAGCATTCACATCCTTTCTACCGCGAAGGTGTAGATATCGCCGCTTTTGCCGTTCAGAACGGTAGAAACAAAGTAGCGTATATCATCCATCGCGTGGTCGTTTTCTTTTTTAGGCGAATCTCTTTTTATATCGTTATCCCAGCGGTAAACGGAAAATTCTCGTATGGTATCCTCACACGCGGGGCAAAAGAAGATCTGCTCCTCCTTGAGCGCGCGGCACACAAGGTTTATACCCTTGAGAACATCGTTATCCGCCTTGACGACTCTGTATTCCCCGTGGCGGCGCACGGTCTCGGCAAAGCTGGCGGCAGAGGGGTCTATGATAAGCGCCTCTATTTTTCTGCCGCCGGCAAGGGCGCACAGCTTTTCGTAATATTCCTCATCGGTCAGCTGCACGCCGCTGTCCCTTGCCGAGTGATAGAATTCGCCGATTCTGTACCACACCGAGCCGTGCTTTCCCCACAGGCCGAGGGAAAAAGGATTCACGGTGCCGTAATCGCACGAAAGATAAAACTGCGTAAAGCTGCCCGGATTCTTCTTTATGTGGCGCTTTGCGCTGAACATCGGGTAAACGAGTCCGTCCGCCGCGACCCACTTGCCCTCAATAAAGCGTTCGTAAAACGCGCCGGAATACAGGCTCTTGTACCGCTTTATGACCTCGCGCGAAAGTGAGGGATTATCCTCCATGGTAAAATGCAGATACAGCATTTTCTTTTGCTCTTTTTTAAGGATCCACTCGTTATAAAACCAGTGAAACGGATGCTCCGGGTTGCAGTTGAACCAATATTTGGCTTCCTCCAGCGAGCATCTTGCAAGCGCCTGCTCAACGAAAGAGCGGGGCATAAGCGCCGCCTCGTCAAGCATAACGCCGCCCAGGGTCATACCCTGGATCAAAGAGGCGGAGGATTCATCACGCCCGCCGAACAGGTAAAAACGGTTGCGCCTGCCGCCTCTTTCTATCTCAATCAGATTGCGGCTGAGCCTGTAATCGCAGTTGAATCCCAACGTGTTCAATACAGGCAGAAGCGGCGTTACAACATTGCGCCTGAGCGACGCAATCGTTTTGCCGCATATGGCAAAAGAAGTGTCGTTAAAGCGGTAAAACGCCCAGCTGATGAACGATATACTCATACAAAGCGTTTTGCCGGAGCGCACGGCGCCGTCACAGATGATGCCGTTTTTATCCGCCGCAGGGCTGCCCGCGCACCACCATGTCAAGACCGCAAGCTGCTTTTTTGAAAAAGGGTAAAAGTTATTCGCCGCTATCACCGCCCAGCTCGCCCGCCGCGCGCTTGGCGCTCTCTTCCAGCGCAAGATAAAAGCTTACCGGCTCTGCACACGAGGATTCGGAAAATTCCCAAAGCTTTTCCAGCGCCTTAAGCCTGTCAAAAAACTTGATCTCCATGCCGCCGCCCTTTGGTCTTTTGATCTCGCTTACATTAAAAAGATCATAACCGGGCAGTTTTTCCATGATCTCCTGCTCGCCTGCAAAAAGGAGCGCAACGGCGTCCTGCACCGTGCCGAATGCAAGCCGCCTGTAGCCGTCGCAGATCTCCTCTTTGGGCGTTTTCTTTTTTCGTTTTGCCATATCCGCCTCCTAATGATTTTGAAAGGTCCTTTCACCCTTAGGGCGGAAAACGTGTTTTTGATAGCGTTAAAACGCTATATTTTTAAAAAATTCTCGAAAACAATCTTATAAAGCACAAAAAAGGTCACAAAAAAAACGGGGCCGAAAAGCAAAAAGCCTTTCAGCCCGTTTCAATATGTCTTTATTTATGCGCCGCAATGCCTGAACGCACGATCAGCCCGCCGCATATTCGGTTACGATCTGATGATTGACGAACGAATGATTGTTTACGACTTCGTTTACAAAGGTTTCGAACTCATCATCGCTCATATACGGGGATTCAACGGCAAGATAGATCATATCAGAGGTTGCGTCAGACTGAAACAGCATGATAAACAGCTGATAATCGGCGCTGTCCTTTGTATAAACGCACTCACCGTAAAAATCAGAATATTCAAACACCTGCTTATCCAGATTTAAAACATCATCCTCTATATTTGCCATGGCGCTGTCAAGCGATGCTGTAACGGAGCTTTGCAGATCCGCTTTTGTAAAGCCGGTGCCGTCATAGTAGCCGAGCGTGATGATCTCCGTTGTGTCCGTATACTGTAAAATATTTTCGTCCGTTACACTTTCATCCTCATAATCGTACCAAACATAGGGATTTTCGGTGATGTTCACATAGCCCTGCCTGTCTCCGCCTATTTCGTCATAATATCCCGTATCATAAGAATCGGAATAATAATTCTCATCATAATCATATTCCCCGGCGCCGTAATCGTCTACATAGCTGTCAAAATCAGAGATATAATCATCCGCAACTCTGTCTGCGATCAGGAAAGAGCCTACCGTGATGGCAATGCTCAAAACGATTCCTATAATAAAGCTTACCAAAGCGCAGATACCGCTGACCTTTGCGGTCTTGGGCTTTTCCTTTCTGCTGGTAAGAAAGATGATAAGACCCGCGAGCGGGATTATGAAAGAGAGAATGGCAAGACCAACATTTGCCTTTTCTTCTACGGGCGGCTGGGGAGGATATGCGCCGTAATAGCCCTGCGCGCCCTGCTGCGGGGCATAGCTGTTGCCCTGATAGCTGTATTGCTGCTGGTTATAATATGTATTTCCGGCAGCATTTTGGCCGTAAGCGCCTGCGCCCTGCTGATTGCCGTACTGCGCGGCGTTCGGCGCACCGCCCTGTGCGGCGCTTTCCTGTGCGGGGTTCGGCGCGCTCTCCTGCGCAGCCGAAGCTTCGGCAAACTGCGGCTCAGCCGGCTGCTGTGCCTTTGCCTCTGCGTCTGCCGCCTCTTGGGGCGCGGTATCGTTGTCAAGCAAAACGGTATCGTTCTCGTTTACGGGTGCTGCGCCTGTGTCCGCAGCGGCGGTATTCCTATCCTCGTTCGGAATATTGACCGTATCGTTCGGCTCAAAAACGTTTTTGTTCTCATTATTATCCATTATTTACTCCTTTTACAGATGTGAATGATTGCTTTTATTTCCTACGACCCTATTAAAACATATTTATGCCTGCATTGCAAGCTTTAAGCTGACGGGCAGGAAGATATTGACTCAGAATTTTTCCCTTGGGGTATATGTTGTATGCAGGATATGATGCGCCTTTTCGCTGTTTGGCTTACCGAAATAATCCTTATACAGCCTTTCAATGACCGGCGAATCGTGAGAGCGCCTGATCTTATTTTCCTTATCCTCATCATAAAGCGCCTTTGCGCGCAGCTCTTTGATCGGAACGGTATTTCTTGTAGCGTCCTTTTGAATCGGCTGGCCGCCGCCGTTTATGCAGCCGCCGGGGCACGCCATGATCTCTATAAACTGATATGGCGAGCTGCCGTTTTTGACTTCTTCACAAAGCTTTCTTGCGTCCGCAAGCCCGCTTGCCGCCGCAACCTTGATCTCCAGCCCGGCAACATTATATGTGGCGGTTCTTATACCGCTGACGCCCCTGACCTCGCTGAAGTCAACAAGCTTAAAATCGCCGTCCAGAATATTGGCCGCCGTTCTTAAAGCCGCTTCCATAACGCCGCCCGTTGCGCCGAAGATAACGCCGGCGCCGCTGGCAACGTCAAACGGGGAATCAAATTCTTCGTCTTTCAGCGCATTGAAATTGATAGCCGCGCCGCTGATCATCTGCGCAAGCTCGCGCGTTGTGATGGCAGCATTCACATCGCCCTCCATTTCCGGGCGGGTCATTTCAAATTTCTTCGCCGTGCAGGGAATTACCGAAACAACGAACAGATCCTGCGGATCTATATTGTTCTTTTCGCAGTAATACGTTTTCAGCAGCGCACCGAACATCTGCTGCGGCGATTTGCATGTGGAAAGATTGGGCAGCAAAGACGGGTAGTAATGCTCCGCAAACTTGACCCAGCCGGGGCAGCAGGAAGTAAACATGGGCAGCGGCTTTTTATTTTTGATCCTGTCCACAAGCTCGTTTGCCTCTTCCAGAATCGTAAGATCCGCCGTAACGTCCATATCAAAAACGGCGTCCGCGCCGAGTCTTCTGATGGCGCCCGGCAGTTTTTTCTCCACATTTGTGCCGATCGGCAGGTCAAATTCCTCGCCCAAAGTGGCGCGTATTGCCGGGGCGGTGAAGAACACGACTTTTTTGGTTGGATCCGCGATTGCCTCCCACACATCGGGCACGCTTGTTTTCTCATAAAGCGCGCCGACCGGGCAGGAAACGACGCACTGGCCGCACCCCACGCAGGAGGTTTCCTGAAGCGGAATATCAAACGCGCAGCCTATCGTTTTGTTGTGCCCTCTGTTTCTCGGCCCGATCACGCCGATCGTCTGATTATGGCACATGGCCGTGCAGCGCATACAGTGTATGCACTTGTTGTTATCCCTTACAAGATAGGAAGAGGAATAATCAATCTCCTGCAATTTATCCGTATCGGGGAAACGGTCTTCATCCACGCCGTAATCCTTGCACAGCTTTTGCAGCTCGCAGCGGCTGGAGCGCACGCAGGAAAGGCATTTTTTATGATGCTCCGAGAGCAGCAGCTCCAGCGTGGTCTGCCTGGACTGGCGTACTTTCGGCGTATTTGTCCACACCTCAAGCCCCTCTTCAACAGGATATACGCAGGAGGCGACAAGGCTTCTTGCGCCCTTGACCTCAACCACGCACACGCGGCACGCGCCGATGCAGTTTATCTCTTTTAAATAGCAGAGCGACGGTATATCGATCCCCGCAAGCCTTGCGGCCTCTATGATCGTTGTGCCTTCCTCCGCTTCAACGGGAATGCCGTTGATCTTAAGTTTGACCATATTCATCGCCCTCCTTATCTCTTTTCTATGGCTTCAAAGTGGCAGTTGCTCATACACAGACCGCATTTGATACACTTTTCGGAATCAATGGTATGCGGCTCGCGCACATTGCCCGTGATCGCGCCGACGGGGCAGTTGCGCGCGCAGAGCGTGCAGCCGCGGCATTTTTCGGGATTTATGGTAAAGGAGAGCAGCGCCGTGCACACATGCGCGGGGCAGTGCTTGTTTTTGATATGCTCAAGATATTCCTCGCCGAATGCATTTAAGGTAGAGAGTATCGGGTTTGCCGCAGTCTGACCCAGCGCGCAGAGCGAAGAATTTTTCATATGGTTTGAAAGCTCTTTGATCTTATCAAGGTCCTCTACGGTAGCGGTGCCGTCCGTAATTCTTGTTAAGTAATCCAGCAGCTTGCGTGTGCCTATACGGCAGGGCGTGCATTTGCCGCAGCTCTCATCCACCGTAAATTCAAGGTAGAATTTTGAAATATCCACCATACAGGTATCCTCATCCAGGATGATCATACCGCCGGAGCCCATCATGGAGCCGATCTCCACAAGGTTGTCATAATCTATGGGAACATCCATATAATCCGCGCTGATACAGCCGCCGGACGGGCCGCCCGTCTGCGCCGCCTTGAATTTTTTGCCGTTCGGCACACCGCCGCCGATCTCCTCAACGATCTCTCGTATCGTGGTGCCCATAGGCACCTCAACAAGGCCGACGTTGTTTATCTTACCGCCAAGGGCGAACACCTTTGTGCCCTTGGATCTTTCCGTGCCGATGGATGAATACCACTTTGCGCCGCGCAGGATGATCGGCGCGATGTTGGCATAGGTCTCCACATTATTTAAAATAGTTGGCTTGCCGAAAAGGCCCTTTACAGCCGGATAAGGCGGTCTTGGGCGCGGTTCGCCCCTGTTGCCTTCAATAGAAGTCATAAGCGCGGTCTCTTCACCGCATACAAATGCACCTGCGCCGAGCCTGATATCAATATCGAATTCAAAATCCGTGCCCAAAATATTTTTGCCCAAAAGACCGTATTCCCTTGCCTGTTCGATCGCGATTCTGAGCCTTGAAACGGCTATGGGGTATTCCGCGCGCACATAAACATAGCCCTGCTTTGCACCGATGGTGTAGCCGGCGATCGCCATTGCCTCTATAACGGCATGCGGGTCGCCCTCCAGCACGGAGCGATCCATAAACGCGCCGGGATCGCCTTCATCGGCATTGCAGCAAACGTATTTGGTATCGTTTTCCTGCGCCATGGCAAAAGACCATTTGCGCCCTGTGGGGAACCCTGCGCCGCCCCTGCCGCGCAAACCTGCCTCCAGCAGTTCGTCTATGACCTGCTGCGGCGTCATCTGCGTCAGCACCTTGGCAAGTGCCTGATAAGCGTTTGCGCCGATTGCTTCATCAATATTTTCGGGATCGATCATGCCGCAGTTGCGAAGCGCTATGCGCATCTGCTTTTTATAAAACGGCGTTTCGGCAAGCGGTATCGTGCTGCCGTCCTTATGTACCGTTTCCGGGTAAAGATACTTATTGATCGGCTTGCCGCCCTTTTTAAGATGGCCGGAAACGATCTCCGGTATCTCCTGCGCGGTCACCTTGCTGTAAAAAGAGCCTTCCGGGTAAACGATCATGATCGGTCCGAGCGAGCAGAGGCCGAAACAGCCCGTTCTTACAACAAGCACATCATCAATACCCTGCTTTTCCAGCTCTTTTTTAAGCGCTTTAAGAACCTTTTTTGAGCCGGAGGAGGTGCAGCCCGTTCCGCCGCACACAAGCACCTGTTTTCTGTACGCGGTCTTCTGCTCCAGCTTTTCGCTGTCTGCCGCGGCAAGCTTGCGCACAAGCACAAGATCTCTGTTTTTATCCCTGATCTCACCCAGCTTACTTATCGTCATCAGACTCACCGCCCTTCTCATTTTCAAGGTACATATCCAGGATCGCGTCAACCTTATTTACATCAAGATTGCCGTATACCTCATCATCTATCATAATTACGGGCGCAAGGCCGCACGCGCCCACGCAGCGGCAGGAATCTATGCTGAAAAGCCTATCCTCCGTACATTCGCCGTTTTTGATGCCGAGCCTTTCCTCTATACGCTCCAGCACCTTATCCGCGCCCTTAACATAGCATGCCGTGCCAAGGCAGACGGAGATCTGATGCTTGCCCTTGGGCGTAAGATTGAACTGGCTGTAAAACGACGCAACGCCGTAAACATCGCTAATCGGAATATCAAGCGCCTCGGATATTCTTTGCTGTATCTCATACGGCAGATAACCGTAAATATCCTGCGCCTCCTGCAAAACGGGCATGAGCCTGCCCGGCGTATCCTTGTACTTCTTAAAGACCTCGTTCAGCTTTTCACGCTGGCTGCGGGTCTCGTCCGTAAGCATATGCTTCATATAACTCCCCCTGAATGAAAAACGATTGAATTATATTTTACAATATTCTTTAACAAAAATCTATACTATTTTAATAAAAAATCTAAACATTAAGTTATTTTTTTATCAAAGTAGCACAATTTTGGAATTATTTTACATCATCAATCTTCTATTATAAAATAAAAGCCGCAGGCAAGGATTATATCTTAGTTTTTCACAAGGGTTAGGCACAGCATATTTCGCCAAAATATGCAATTTAATAAATATCTAATCATTTAATTATATGACATTTAATGTATAATATGAAGTATTTCACGATTTTGCACGATTTTTATCATTTTTTGCACTTTTTATGCAAATTTAATCAATTTTGTGTTACAATAAATTGTCTTTTCACCTCCAACACCCCGGTGATCTGACCGGCGAACGCCGTAAAACAGGAGCGGACTTTGTCCGCTCCGCCTTTTTATTTCTATTCGCGATTATCCAGTATAGAATAAACGGGGCTGCCTCAGTATGAGACAGCCCCGTTCTTTATCTGTTTAATTTACTTTTGCCGGCGCGGAGAAATCGCCGTAGATCCTGGCGCCGTTATCATTCTTCCACGCGCGGATCCTTACATAATACTTGCCGGCGTTTTGCGCGCTGACCGTTTTTTCCGTCCCGTCAGCGCCGTTTACCGTTGCGCTGCCCGCTATCCTTGAAAAGGACGGGCTTGTTGACCACTGGATCACATAGCCGTCGCAATCCGTGCCGTTCCAGTTCGCCGTTATCATATTGCCGTCTGCCGCAGCTGTCAGCCCCGTTACCGCAGCGGGCGCCGTGCACACGGCAGTTTGCGCTGAGGCGGTGCCGTATTCGTTTTCCGCGATCACAAGCACGCTGTATTCCGCCGCCGGGTCAAGATCCGTAAATATAAATCTGCTTTCTGCCGTTGAACCTTTGTAGACCTGTTCTTCTCCGTTCAGAATATATACGCGGTAAACGTCCGCGCCTTTCGCGGCGTTCCAGCTCAGATAAAGATCCGTGCCGCCGTCCCCTCTGCCGTATACCCTGAAGCCTGACGGCGCCGAGGGTTTCTTCTCATCGGGATCATCGGGATCGGGGTCTTCCGGTTTTTCCTGTTCCAGTGTTGTTACACTGATCTCGGAAGAAGCACTGTGGTCTTTATTTGCCGCCGTAACGCGGATCGTGTAACTTGTTTGCGGACTGAGATCCGTAAATTCATATTCGCAGCCCGTGATCGTTGCAATATGCGTTTCAGCTCCGCCCGTTATATCGGTTATAACATAGTGCTCTGCGCCGCTTACACTGTTCCATTTCAGTATAAAACCTGTTGAGGTAATGTTTGAAGCGGTTATTTCAGGCGCCGAGACCTCCGGCGCCTCCTGCGCAAGCGTGGTCACATCGATCTGTGAAGAAGCGCTGTGATCTGCATTTGCCGCCGTAACGCGGATCGTGTAGCCGGTTTGCGGGCTGAGGTTTGTAAACGTATATTCGCAGTCCGTGATCGTTGCAATATGCGTTTCAGCGCCGCCCGTTATATCGGTTACGATATAGTATTCCGCACCGCTCACGCTGTTCCATGCGAGCCTAAAGCCTGTTTGCGTGATATTTGAAACGGTGATCTCCGGAGCCGAAACCTCCGGCGCCTCGTTTGAAAGCGTGGTGACCTGAATCTGTGCCGCAGATGATACCTGGCCGTATTCGTCAGTTGCCGTAACGCGAACTGTATATTCCGTTGCCGGCGCAAGACCGCTGAACGCGTATTCGCTTTCCGTGACCGTTCTGGCGGTTGCCGGGTCTGTGGACGGGTCATAGACCGTGTAGGACACCGCGCCCGAAACGTCATTCCAATCCAGCTTGAAGCTTGTCTGTGTCAGCGCCGAGACCGTAAGCCCGGTCGGAGCCGCAGGAGGCTGGATCACTTCAATGATCTCCACCATGTAGGACACCGTATCGGAAATATTTGCCGCCATGCAAACGATCGTATACTGTTCACCGGCAGTAAGATCAACGGTAAAATCAAAATTCGGGCTTCTTGTGCCGTCCTCATAAACCGTATCGTCCGTAAGCGACGGGTCTATGACCGTCCCGCCGCTGCTGTCATTAAAAATGCAGTACGGATCCGTAATATCCTCGCCAAGATGTGATAAAACTCTGTATGCCCCGCTTTTTTCCGGCGTGAACCTAAGAACATAAACATCGCCGCTGTAATCGAGCGTTACAGTGACCGTCTGCCCTGCCGAAATCGTTCCGCTGCCGCCTGCAACGGCAACGGTAAAGCCTGCGGGCAGCGCGCAGAATACCATAACGGCGCTTAGGAAAAAGCACAAAAATTTTTTCATGATGATACCCCTATTTATAAGCATGTCTGCCGCTTAACCGGCGGCCTGCTTTTTATTATAAATTAAATTCGAAACTTATTCAACTGCCATTTTTGCCCATATTGTATATAAACAAAATGCCGCCCGGCAGAACCGGGCGGTCAAAATTTTGATTTGCATCAGCCGAATGTTTCAATCAAAAGCGCGTGGTCTCTTGAATTGATATAGCCGTCATGATTGTAATCCATAGCCTCGTCATAATCGGCTTCGCCGCGCTTTGCATTGAAGCAGTCATAAAGGCTCTTCTGGTACGTATCACCGCAAACGGAGCAGCTGATTGTGGCAGTCAGATCACTGTACGCAACCACTGTGTATGTGTGGCTTTCACTCCAAACGGTGTAGATATCCGTATCTGCCTGAATATTCTTGCCGTCCGCGCTCCATGCCGGGCAGACAAAGCCCTCGGGAGCCTGCGGGAACGCAGGAGCAACGGCGTCCGAGCCGGCGGTAACATAGCTGTAATCGATAAGCTCGCCGCCCTCAGAAGCGTAATAGGACGCCTTATAAAAATCCTTGCTGACGTTAACCTGAACGCTCATGACCTCCGCGTTTGCAAGATTAACGTTGTAATTGTAATCAAATCCGCTTTGCGCGGCACCGTAATCCGAGAATTCAAAAGCGCCGGTTTGGGCGTTATAGCTGCCGTCCGCCAAAGAAAGGTAGCTGATGAACGCCGAGTCTATCCCGCTTACGGGCACGGAGATCGTTTTGCCGCTTGCCGTTGCCGCAGCATTCACCGTCTGCTCGCCTATAAAGGAAGTCATTACGCCAGTGAGCGCCGTATTATGAGAAAGATCCAGCGCTGTCAGGTGGTTACTTGCGCACCTGAGCTCTGTAAGCTCCGTATTGTGCGATAGATCAAGCGATGTCAACTCGTTGCCGTAACAGTTCAAGGTCTTAAGCCCCGTGCAGGCGCTGAGATCAAGCTGCGTCAGCGCGCACTCATCACACTGAAGATCCGTTACGGACGCAGGTACTTTTAAGCTCGTGAGCTGCGCATTGCCGCGGCAGTTGAGCACCTGTAGCGCCGTGTTGGCGGAAACGTCAAGCGAAGTGAGCGCATTGCCGTTTATTCTGAGCGTTTGCAGCTTGGTAAGTGCGGAAAGATCCGCCTCTTCAATGCCGAGATCCCCGGCAAACAGACGAGTCAGCTGCGTAAAATACTCAATGCCTTTAAGCGTGGTAATATCTCCTTCAGACAGAGCCGGAAGCAGCATTACCGTTACCGCATCGGCTTCCTCTGTGCTGAGGAAGCCTTTCGTATCATCGGTATCATAATTTGCTAAAACAACGTTTCTGAAATTATCATCCGGGAAATTCACCGAATTGATCTCAACACTGTCCTGCGCGTTTACAAGGGTGAGCCCTGTAAAGCATGTAAACGCAAGCACTACGGCAAGGAGCACGGAAATATATTTTTTCATTCTTTTATTCATAGCTGCGCCTCCGATCAACGGCCTCTTACGAACGAAACCGGTATGGAATTGGAGACCGTAGAGCCGTCGCTCAGGGTAAGCGTGCAGGTTATTGTGGCGGTATAGCTGGTATTCAACGCGGTACCGTCAATCTGGACAAGACCCGTTTCGTCCACAACGACTTTGGAATTGCTTGAACTCCACTGAACAGATGTATAAGATTCCGCCGCTTCGGGGTATGTATTAATGGAAAGCTGCGCCGTTGCAGTGGACAGGCTCAGTGACCTTACCTCTACGCTGTCAACCTCTGCACCGTCATATACGAACTTAAAGGATTCGATCAGCTGGAGCGCGTCGGTAACCATGATGGTGCGCGTGATCTCCGTCACTCTGTCATAATCATCAACCGTAGTGTAGGTAACGGTGATCTTGCCGTATTCCGCGTCGTTATCCTTAACGATCGTGAGCACATTGCCGTCTACGCTTGCCGTTACGTTTTCCGCGTCTGCATAAGTCAGCTCTGCGGATTTGAGCATGGCGCCCTCTGCATGGGAAGCGGTGATCACAACGGTGTTGTTTTCATCTTTTACATACGAGCCGCCGTCCGTAATTTCAGCGCCGTTTGCCGTAAGCGAGAGCGTGCCCGCCGTAATAAACGGATGGTCCGCAAGGTTGTTGTAAGCCGTTCTCAGCGCGGCACAGGCATTGTCTATCGCCTCCTGCGTAGACAGGTAATCCGCGCTTACCGCCTGTGCGGTTTCATATGCCTCTTTAAACGCCATGCCGTATTCATATTCGTAATCCATATAGTTTACGGAAGCATATTCTTCTATTGCGGCATTCAGAGCGGTGGTATCATTTGTGGTGATCGCCCGTATCGTTGCCGAATGGCCGCCGTCCGCCGAATACGCGGTTATGGTGCACTCGCCGCCCGAAATAAAGGTGACAACGCCGTTTTCATCAACGGTAGCAATATCCGGATCCGACGAAACATAGATCGCTTCTCTTATACTCGGGATGGAGATAGCCGTTGAGCCGGAATAATTCGGTTCAAGCGTTACGCTTGTGGACGGTGAGCCGTAAACAAATTCCTCATCAAACGATACAGACTGAACCGGCGTTTGAACAAAGGAAACATAAACGCTGTTTTCCGCCGTGTTGCCCGCCTCGTCCGTTACCTTAGCAGTGATCTTTGCATAGGCAGCGGCGATGCCGTTCTTTGTGACAAGCCCGTTTTGGTCAACGGTTATGCTGCTGTTGGATGAGCTCCATTCAACCGTCCAGCCGGAGCTTGCGTTTTCCGGCTCAAGCGATACGGAAAGCTGAACCGCGCCGCCGTTGAGCGAAACCGCCTGATAGCGGATAAAGCCGTCATTGACAACTTCGGCATTATCGCTCTCCTCCAGCGCTATGGAAACGCCCGTTACCGGAACGAATAGCTCAAGCGAATTATAAGCCGTGTTGAGCGTATCTATCGTTGTGTTTACGTCAGCCTGGTCTGCGGAAGCCTCGCTGATGACCTTGTTGGCAAGATCAAGCGCCGTCTTCAGGTTTGCAAGCGAAGCGTTTGTATACGTATGCGTATCCTTGGTATTCTCATAAAATTCATTATACTGCGCATACAGGTTTGCAAGCTGGGTATAATCCGTTTTAAACGTTACCGTACAGCTTGCGGTGTAAGCGCCGTCAAACGTTTCGGCCGTTATAACAGCCGTGCCGGTGTTAACGGGGGTAACGTTGCCCTCGCCGTCCACCGTGGCAACATTTGTGTTGTCGGAAGACCAGATAACATCTTTGATTGCAGCGTCATCAGGCGAAACGGTTGCATTCAGCTTGAACGCGCCCTCGTTTGCGTATCTTTCAACATTCGTCTGGTCAAGCGAGATGCCGTTAACGGTATCATCGGCAACAACAACTCTTAAAGTCCTTGTGACCGTTCTGCCGTAATAATCTGTAGCGGTAACCAAAAGTTCAGCCTGTATACCGTGTATGGAATCCGTTTGTACCACTTCAACCGTGGCGCCGTTTATGTTCACCTCTGCATAACTGTTGCTGCTTACCACGCTCCATGCAATACTGCTGTAGTTGGAGGCGGCTTCTGCCGGAAGCGACGCAGTGATTATGGCTTTTGCTCTGTAACCCGTGCCGTCAGAGCAGTTATAAGTATGCGTGAGCGCCGTATCGCTGATACTGCCGCTGCCCTTAGATCCATAGTTGCCTACCAGATTTTGCTTTTGATTATCATAGGTAAGGCTGATCGTTTGCGCATATACGAACTCATGCCCCGCAAGCGCCTCGCCCGCCTGATTCAGGGCGGCGGCGATCTCGTTGATCTCCGTCTGAACAAGAGAATCATCGTTCAGCGCGGCAACGGCGTCATCATATGCCTCTTTAAACGCCATGCCGTAATCATACTGATAATCCATATAATCCACATCGGCGTATTTGGAGATCGCCTCATTCAGCGCGCTTCTGTCGCCCTCAGTGGAAACACGGCACTCCGCCGTGTAACCGCCGTCATAGGTGGTTACCCTTATGGTGGTAGCGCCCGCGCCGGTAAAGGTTACAAGGCCCGTCTGATCTACGGTTGCAACATCTTCATTATCCGAGCTCCAGAGAACATCTTTGATACTTGCCTGACCGATATGGAATATCGAATCTCCGGTAGGTGAGATAACACAGTTGAGCTGATATGTACTGCCGATGCTGCCGCCGATCTCACTTTCGTTGATCGCAACGCCGGTAACAGGATAGTATGCAAAGGATACCCAAACATTATCGCTGTACTGATTGCCGAAATGGTCTGTTATCGTGCAGGTGATCATGCCGTAGCAGCTTGTATCCTCAGCCGGCTTTGCAACGCCATCCTGAGAAACCGTTATAAGATCCGTTGAAGATACCCATTCTACCTTTTCATAGCTTGCATTGTTCGGATAGAGCCTTACTTTCAAGTTAAGCTCTGCATTTTTATAGGAAAGGCCTTCCTTGAGCAGCGAAAGATCATACTGATAATAATCGTCCGTTTCCTCGCCGTCAAGATAAAGCTCTACTTTCTGAACAAATGTGTATTTCTTAAGCCCGTTATACGCAGCCTCCAGCTGGGCATACATATCATCTACTTCTTCCTGAGAAGAAGCGTTAGCGTCTATGAGCGCCTGCGCCTCGTCAAGCTTCTGAATATAGGCTTCATACGTATCGGGATAATAGTTTTGTGCGGAGAGCGCAAGACCCTTGTATGTATCAACCAGCTGCTGGAGCGCATCATAGTTCGTATGCACGGTAACTGCGCATTCCGCGGTGTGGCCGCCGTCCGCAGTGGTTGCGTAAATGATACATTCGCCGCCGTAAACAAAGGTTACATTGCCGTCCTGATCCACGGTTGCAACCTCTTCGTTGCTGGAGGACCAGATCACATCCGTAATATCCGCCGATGTTACGAAACCTACGCGCGGCTCTATCGTAGCCTCTATCTGCGCGCTTTCGCCGGTCTTGCCGGTTATGGATGTGGGGTCAACGGAGATGCCTGTTGCCTGCGTTTTGGAGAACGCAACAACAACACTGTCTGAAACCGTATCGCCGAAATAATCGGTTGCCGTAACGGTTATGGTTGCATAGCAGGAAGTATAATCGTTTTTAGGTGTAACTTTACCGGTTGCGTCAACCGATACCTCGCTTTCATTGCTGGACTTCCATTCAATGCTTCTGTACATTGCGCCCTTGGGATTTATAGCATAACCAAGCTGGTAGGAGGTGTTGTAATAATAAAGCGTTGTAACATCCACGCTGATATAATCCGGCGCCTCGTTGCCGGAGCTGTCCAGCACCGTAACGTTATTAAGCCCTACATAGCCGCCAAGCTGGTAGAATACATAAAGCAGTTCATCCGCATAGGTATCCACAAGCGACTGCGCGGCAAGATCCAGCACCTCGTCAATGTAATACGCATAATTGAGTATGCGCATATACTCTTTATAATAGGAAGCGTTTTCATCCGTCTTATATATAATGGTAGATTCGCAAAGGCCTATGATCTCCCGCAGCCTTGCTTTATCCGGATAAACGGTAACGGTGGCGGTGTCCACGATACCGCCGTCCGTTGAAACGCAGTAAAGCGTGGTTGTGCCTACGTCAACGCCCTTTATGACGGCGTTGCCCGTTTCGCTGTCCTTGCTTTCTATGGTAACGATATCTTCATCAGCAGAATACCAGTTTGCGTCATAGCACGCCGCATTGCTGCCGGTAAGGGAACCGCCGAAGCTCATGGAATGGGAAACGTCAAGCGTTTGACCGTTCGTCAGAGAAAGCTCGTCCCCGTTTATCGTATTAGATGTTGCATAGTTCCTTGCAACGGTAAGCGCAACGGTGTCGCTCCTTACCGAGCCGTCCGCCGAAACGCAGTAAATATTGACGCTCTGCGCACTTTCGTGACCTGCTTTCATCTTTACCGTTGCAGTGCCGGCTTGCGCATCGCTTTCAAGAGAAAAGCTATCGTTGTCAATATACCAGTTTACCGTTTTATTTGTAGCGTCTTCCGGCGCTACGTTGGCTTTCAGATTGATACCTTTGCCATCATAAGTGATATTGGCATTGCCTACTTCTATTTTAACAACGGCGTACTGTAGTTTTTCACCGCCCACATCGGCAGAAGAAACGGTCAGAGCGCTGTCGCTCGTAGAGCCTGTGACCTCAAGCGATATGCCGGTTACGGGCTGGCCGTTGTCTATTGTTTTTTCGCTCTGAACGGAGCTGATCTCCAGGAAATTGGAGCCTACGTAATACCCCGTCTGCGCCATGCAGACTACGGTTGCGCTGCCGCCGGCAACCGCCGTATACTGGCCGTTTGCGTCTATCTTTCCTATGCCGTCCGTAGCCGTGCCGTCATTCATAACGGGATCGCCGTTTTCGTCATAAAGCAGGTTGCCGTCCGCATCCGTTTCCTGATACGGCTGCGTTGCCCAAACGACTTCATCCTCGCCCGTTTCGGCATTCTGGGTCTTGATGCCCCATTTCAGATACAGATTATCCGAATCCGCAACGCGGGAGGGATAAACGGTTGCATGCATATACTGGGATTCGCCGAGATTCAGGGAATCACTGTCCGCCGTGATCTCCACATCGGAAAGGTAGTTGCCCACCCTGCCGGTAACGGTTATCGTTACCGTTTTGGAAACATTGTTTGCGGCGGAGGTTGCCGTGATCTGCACCGTCTGCTGCGAATACTGACCGAGCGAGCCGCCCGCGTCCCTGCCGGTGATGATGCCGGTAACGGGATCTACAGATGCGATAGACGGATCAGAAGAAGTCCATGTGATATCGCTTGTATCCGCCGCTTCCGGCTCAACATTGTCTATCTCCAGCTGGATCTGGGTACCCTCGCGCACGGTGGTGGCGCCCGTTATCTCAAAATCCGTAACCGGCACACCGTCCACAACGGTAAAGGTGATGGAGTCATTTGTTGTAAACTGATAAACGATATTTGCAATGACCTTGACTGCCGTTGCCGTAAGCTGAACGGGATCCGCCGTTTCGCCCACGACATCATAAATGGCGAAGCAGGCGTCCAGAATAGCCGTAAGCACCGTTCTGTTTATATCAAGGCCTACATATTTAATAAGGATATCCGCGATCTGGCTTGAATCTATGGTGGTCATATTCTCAAGCTCATAGATATAGTTGATATATTTAAGCAGATTCTGAATAAAGCCGTCTGTATCCGGGGAAACGACTATGGTTACCTCGCCCGTGTTCTTGAACGTTACAAGGCCTGTATCGTCAACCGTTGCAATTACCTTTCCGCTGGAGAAGATAGAGGTATTCTTAACAGAATAGATAACGCCCATATGCAGCCTTGTGGGCGTTGTGCAGGCGGAAAGCTGCAGCGTTGAGCCCACCGCAACTGTGGTGGGAAGATCCTGCTTGTTTGTGATATGCGTGCCGTTCGGAATAAAATCGGCATAGAGCTCCTGTGATTTCTGCACGCAGACCTGAAAGCTGTCCGCATCAAGCACACTGCCGTTTGCGTCATACAACGTGCAGGTGATCGTCGTATTCACCTTATCAAGATATTCGCGCAGGGAATCGATCAGCTCGCCCTTATAGGAATCAATGTACTGATCCAGCAGGGAATCGGAACCGAACGCCGCCTCAACGAGCGCGATGATCTCGTCCGTATCCATCGTATCCACATTAACGGTATCGTTGAACAGTGCCTTTTCAAATATGGTTTTGAGCAGCGAGCCGATCAGCGGCACCGTTGCCACCTCATTATCTATCCAAAGCCTTACCGCAGCGCCCTTTGAAGAGTCGAACGCGCGGACGATACCGTCCTCCGTAACATCGCACACGGTGGGGGTATCGCTTGTCCACTTCACATAGCCGTTATCGGGCAGGGTGCAGTCTATAAGCTGGTATGTAAACTGCTTTTTATCGCCCTCGTACATATACTCTATGTAACCGGTCTCACCGTCCTCCTGATAGGCGGGCACAAGGGTACCGTCCTCATAAAAGATCTCAATATCGTACACGCCGATAACGCCGCCGCCCTGATCGATCTCGGCGGCAAGAGCGGAAAAGCCCGGCGCCGCCATGGTTATCACGGTCAGCACGGCAAGCAGTACGCTCAGCAGTTTTTTGCTTATGCCTGTTTTCATAATGATTCCTCCGAAAAAAGTAATGACAACTTTAAAACGAATCCGTACAAACATATTGATCCATTTTATTTATTATCGCTTTAATTATAATAATTTTAACATATTTAGTCCATTGTTAATTTACACAAAATTTACATTTCCGATTTGTATATTATCGTTATACTGACAGTGAATCCCGGCTCATATTCGTTTTTCACAAGAAACCAAATCCGCGCAGCAACAATGCAGCGTAAAAAGCACAATCGCGCTGCGCTTTTTTCTCACGAAGAACTTGGAATTTGTAAAAATACAAAGGCACAAATCTGAACCGTATCAAAAAAGAAGAACCGGTGCTTTGCAACACACCGGTTCCGATTTTTGTATTCTGTTATCCGATCTCTTCCAGCTCGCAGATCGCTGCCATGGAGCCGTCCTGCTGGGTTATGAGCTTGCGCATGTCCCGCACGGTCTTCTGCCGTGAACCGCGCGCGGTTATGGTATACTGCGCCTCGCATCTGCCGTTTTTGAGGATATCCTTTTTAAGCTGCTTTGCAAGCTCGGTATTATCCCCGGGAATCAGGCGGGAAAGATCACCGTCAAACCGCTCAAAAAACTCCGCTCTTGAATACCCCGTGAGTTTAACGAAATCGCCGCTTATAAGGTCACATTCAAACGGGCTTTCGGGCGTTGTGAAAAAGAATGCCCCGCGCAGATTTTCAAGTAGATTCACCAGCTTGTCGTTCGCGCGGTCTGCTCTTGCTTCCGCGTCCTTCACGCGCGTGATATCCGTAAACATAGCGTGAAAGACCGGGCATCCGTCAGCGTCCGTTTTATGTACGGCGGCATTGCATTTGCACCATATGTAATCATCTTTATGGCGGCGCACTCTGTATTCCAGATCTATGGCGTCACCCGTTGCCATAGCCTTGCCGACCGCCTGATAAACAAGCGTTTTATCCTCAGGGTGTATGATCTCGTCAAGCCGATAGGTCTGTTTTCTGCACGCCTCTTTTGTGGTGCCGAATAGGCGGCAGCCGCCCTCGTTCAGATACAGCGCTTCAAAGTGCATATTCGCCGTAACTTTAAACAGGCATACGCCGCCCGTAACAAGGTCTATAAGATGGTTTATCTCGCTTGCCTGCTCCTTGAGCAGTCTGTTTTTTTCACGGCTTTTTGACACGTCTGCAAACACAAGGCGGCAAAGCGGGGAATCCTCCATATTCTGCGCGGTGCAGTGCACGAAGACCTGTTCGCCGTCCCCGTTAATGATATCCATATCCATATATATAAATCTGGAATCTTTTTTGCATATTCTTTCAATTACCTCCTGCCTGTCCGCAGGGATAACGATATCCTGTAAAAATAGCTTCCCCTCTTTGATCTTGGAGGGATGCACGCCTGAAAATTCCGCAAAATGGCTGTCTGAATCAACGATCCTGAAATCGTCTTCCTTATCTACTACGCAGTTTAAGAACTCAACCTCGTAGGCTCTGTCCTCATTGGTTTCGGTCACGGCTTTCATACTCCTTTCAAAAGCGTTTCCGACGGGGTACCGGCCCGATAATATATTATATCGTCATTATAGCATAAAAATTATTATTTTGCGAATTTTTTGTTAATAAAACTGCCGAAAAATCATTTTTTCTATAGGCAAAACGAAAACATTGTGTTATTATACTAATTGATAATTTTTGCTAAGTATTATTGAAGCGAAGTTAAAATCTTTCCGCCCGTTTCGGCGGATAAAAAAGGAGCAGAAATAAATATGGCACAGGTTTATCGCGTTTACGTAGAAAAAAACAAGGGCAACGATATTGAGGCAAGGCAGCTTCTGGACGACCTTGTTTCCACCGTGGGCATAACCTCTCTGGAGGAGCTGCGGCTCATAAACAGATATGACGCACAGGGGCTTTCAAAAGCGGAGTTTGACGAAGCCGCAAAGATGATACTGTCGGAGCCGAACCTGGACAGCGTTTATAACAGCATTGAGATCCCTGAAGGCTGGCGCAGCTTTGCAAGCGAATTCCTACCCGGTCAGTACGACCAAAGGGCGGACAGCGCCGCGCAGTGCATTCAGCTGCTCACCCAGGGCGAAAGGCCGCTTGTTGCAAGCGCAAAGGTCTATCTGCTGCGCGGAGAGATGACCGACGCTGAATTTGAAAAGATCAAGAATTACATAATCAACCCGGTTGAATCGCGCGAGGCCTCCATGGATATTCCCGAAAGCCTTGACATCACTGCGGACAGACCCGCCGACATCATACGCATAACCGGCTTTACCGCAAAGAGCGACGAGGAGATCGCCGCCTACCACGCCGAGATGGGCTTTGCCATGAGCGTTGCCGATCTCTGCTGGGTAAGGGATTATTTCAAGACCGAAAGCAGAGATCCGAGCCTTACCGAACTTAAAGTCATAGACACATATTGGAGCGACCACTGCCGCCACACCACCTTCAGCACCATACTTGACGATATCCGCGTTGAAAAGTCAAAATATTCGCAGGCAGTTGAAGACGCGATAGAGCAGTATTTTGCACTCAGAAAAGAAGTTTACGGCGAAAAGGAAAAGAACGTCTGCCTTATGGATATGGCGGTCATCGGCGCCAAGGCGCTCAAAAAGCGCGGCGTGCTCGACAATCTGGACGAGAGCGACGAGATCAACGCCTGCTCCATAGAAGTGCCGGTCGAGATAGACGGCAAGACCGAACAGTGGCTCGTTCAGTTCAAGAACGAAACGCACAACCACCCAACCGAGATAGAGCCTTTCGGCGGCGCGGCAACCTGCCTCGGCGGCGCGATCAGAGACCCGCTCTCAGGCAGGGCTTACGTATATCAGGCAATGCGCATTACCGGCTCGGGCGACCCAACCGTTTCCTTTGAGGATACGCTGGACGCCAAGCTGCCGCAAAAGAAGATCACCACCGGCGCCGCGCAGGGCTATTCCAGCTACGGCAACCAGATCGGGCTTGCCACCGGTCAGGTCGTTGAGCTCTACGACGAGGGCTATGTGGCAAAGCGCATGGAGATCGGCGCGGTGATCGGCGCTTCTCCCAAAAAGAACGTGATCAGGGAAGTGCCGCAGGAGGGCGATATCATCGTGCTGCTGGGCGGCCGCACGGGCAGAGACGGCTGCGGCGGCGCAACAGGCTCTTCCAAGGCGCACAACAGCATGAGCATAGAGACCTGCGGCGCGGAAGTGCAGAAAGGTAACCCGCCCACGGAAAGAAAGATCCAGCGCCTTTTCAGAAATGAAGAAGTTGCAAAGATGATAAAGAGATGCAACGATTTCGGCGCCGGCGGCGTATCCGTTGCCATAGGCGAGCTTGCGGACGGGCTGGATATTGACCTGGATAAAGTACCCAAGAAGTATGACGGGCTGGACGGCACGGAGCTTGCCATCTCCGAATCGCAGGAGAGAATGGCGGTTGTGCTGGATAAAAACGATGTTGATAAATTTATAGAACACTCAAATGCGGAAAATCTGGAGGCAACCCCCGTTGCCGTAGTGACCGCAACCAACAGGCTCACCATGACATGGCGTGGCGATAAGATCGTTGACATCAGCCGCGATTTTCTGAACACGAACGGCGTAACGCAGCACGCCAGCGCCGTTATAGAGGCTGTTGACGAAAGCAGAAATTACAGAACGGACGTACCTGCCGTGCTGAACGGTATGCGCCCTGCCAAAGCGCTCAAGGCAAACCTTGAAAGGCTGGAGGTCTGCTGCCAGAAAGGGCTTGCGGAAAGATTTGATTCCTCCATCGGCGCGGCGACGGTGCTGATGCCGTTTGCCGGCAAATACCAGCTTACGCCCGAAGAGGCTATGGCGGCAAAGCTGCCGGTGCTGAACGGCGAAACAGACGACGCCACCGTTATGGCTTACGGCTTTATCCCCAAGCTTTCCGAATGGAGTCCGTTCCACTCCGCGGCATTCGCCGTTACGGAATCGCTTGCCAAGCTTGCTGCCGTGGGCTGCGACCCCACAAAAGCGCGCCTTACATTCCAGGAATATTTTGAACGGCTGAACGACGACCCCAAACGCTGGGGCAAGCCTGCCGCCGCGCTGCTCGGCTCCATCACGGCGCAGATCGGCTACGGCGCGCCGTCCATCGGCGGTAAGGACAGCATGAGCGGCTCCTTTAACGAGCTTGACGTGCCGCCCACCCTTGTATCCTTTGCCGTGGGCATGAGCAAGGCTTCTAAGACCGTATCCGCAAAATTCAAGAAAGCGGGTTCCAAGGTCTATCTTATAGATCTTCCCGTTGACAAAGGCAGCGGTCTGCCGGATTACAAAAACGCCATGGCGGTCATGAAAGCCGTATATGAAGAAGTTCGAAACGGCTCCATCCTTGCCGCAGGCGTTGTTAAAGAAGGCGGCGCAGCGGCAAACGTCTGCAAAATGGCGTTCGGCGACAAGCTTGGCTTCACCTTTGAGCAGGGGCTTGCCATGAACACCCTGTTCGCGCCCATGCAGGGCAGCTTTGTAGTGGAGTGCGCGGATACGCTTTCCGATAAATTTGATAGCGCCGTATTGCTCGGCACCACGAACGACAACGGCGTATTCATCATAGACGGCGAAGTGCTTACCGTTGATGAACTGATCGACGCATGGTGCGCAAAGCTTGAAAAGGTATTCCCGCAAAACAGCGGCGTCAAGGCGGATATGCCGCAAGACGTTGCGCTTTACGGCGAGCGTTCCATATTCATCTGCAAAAACAAGGTTGCAAAGCCGCGCGTATTCATTCCCGCTTTTCCGGGCACGAACTGCGAAATAGATACGGCGCGCGCCTTTGAAAAAGCCGGCGCCGAGGCGGAGATACTTGTTGTAAACAACCTTTCACCGGCTGCAATCAACGAAACGATAGACAAAATGGTAAAGGCGATAGACAACGCCCAGATCGTAATGCTGCCCGGCGGATTTTCCGGCGGCGACGAGCCGGAGGGCTCCGGCAAATTCATTGCCACCACGTTCCGCAACCCGCGCGTTGCCGAAGCGGTTTCAAAGCTGCTCAACTGCCGCGACGGGCTTATGCTCGGCATCTGCAACGGCTTCCAGGCGCTTATAAAGCTCGGCCTTGTGCCTTACGGCGAGATCAGAGAGATCAAACCGAGCGATCCCACGCTTACGTTCAACACGATCGGCAGACACATTTCACAAATGGCTTATACAAGAGTTACCAGCGTAAAATCGCCGTGGTTCTCCGGCGTTAACGCGGGCGACGTATTCGCCGTGCCTATCTCGCACGGAGAGGGCAGATTCACGGCGGACGCAGAAACGATAAAACGCCTTGCGGAGAACGGGCAGATCGCCACGCAGTATGTTGATCTGAACGGAAAGCCCGCCTGCGATATGCCGTTCAACCCGAACGGCTCCGTCTGCGCCGTTGAGGGCATCACCTCTCCGGACGGCCGCGTGCTCGGCAAAATGGGTCACTGTGAGCGCAAGGGCGAAGACCTTTACGCCAACGTTCCGTTTGAAAAAGATATGAAGATATTTGAGAGCGGCGTCAATTACTTTAAATAATTCTGCACACCGCGCGGATGAATTTGCGGTTCAAAGGAGATAATCATAATGAAATATGTTGTTGTTTTGTATGACGGAATGGCAGATTACCCCGTTCCGGCTCTCGGCGGCAAAACGCCCATGATGGTTGCAAAAAAGCC